>Ga0302251_1000704_pt1 | contig 27101 bp, 26 predicted proteins | sample AAG_RA_Gln_MG_FD_193534 | JGI IMG/M metagenome (GOLD analysis project Ga0302251, IMG submission 193534) | Enriched activated sludge microbial communities from anaerobic digester in WTTP, New Holstein, Wisconsin, United States - AAG_RA_Gln | ecosystem: Engineered > Bioreactor > Anaerobic >...
GGCGCTGAAGGTGGAGGAGAAGGACGGCGGCTTCACGGCGACGATAAGGACGGAGTACTGCGACGGCGTTGCGTGCAAGAAGTGCGCTGCGGCGTGCCCAGATAAGGTGTACGACTACTCCAAGTTTGTCGTGAAGGGGCCTTAAGCCGCCCTTTTCCTTGTTTTTGCGATTTTAGTAAGTTCGCGCCAGAATTCGCAGCTGTAAAAAAAGGAGGAAAGGGAGGGGATTACTTCCTCTTCAGGAGGTCTGTGCCTTCCTTGACGATCGCATCCATCTTCTCGCTGATGTCCTTCGGCAACGGGGTCGGCTCGTGCTGCTCGTACTCCTTGAGCTTCTCCCTGCAGAGGACCTGCGTCCATGAGGGCGAGCCTTCGTTGACCCAAACGTCGGGCGACCTTTGTTCGAGGGTCAGGGTCTTGTAGAAGAGGTCGAGGCGGGCCATGTTGAAGTCGGTGGTCATCCAGCCCTCGCCGACGGCTCCGACCTGCTTGGTTAGCTCGAGGGCCAGGTTCTCCTTTGTGGGGACTATCTGGTCGAAGGTGGACATCATGTGCTTGCCGTAGTGGGCGATCTCGGCGCATATCGGGATCGTGGCCGGATCGAGCGCCTCCTGCGAGTGCTGTATCATGATCATGTCTGTCCCGTAAAGGGATTGCATCATCATTTCAATGCCCAGACCGAAGGCCTCCTGATCGAGGCTGAAGGTGCCGATCCCGGTGTATTGGCACATCGGCAGCCCGTAGATGTCGTGCCAGACCTGGTTCATGGCGCAGCAGCCGAGCATGAAGTGAGAAGGTGTGAGCGTCCCCTTCCCGGTGAACGGGTCGAGGCAGAAGACCATGTTGTTGTTCATGACTGCAGTCCCTGGATCGTAGAGGCCCTTCATGGCGGTAATCCAGAGTAGGCCCGCATGAGTGATGGCGGCGTTTGCAGCGGCGGTGGCAGGGCCGGTAAGCGGCGCGGCGCCGGCTACCCCGGTCATGATCGGCCAGTGGTGCTCAAACGATTTGCGCAGCGACCAGCTGTTGAACTTGTTCATCTGCAGGGTGCCCAGAGGGTTGTAGACCGTCCAGAAGAGCGGGCGCTTCCTGAACTCCTCGGCGTCGCCCTGTATCGCGGCATGGAGCTTGGCGATGTAATCGAACTCCTTTATGTCAGAGACGGTCGTGCAGACGTTCCCGGCAAATTTCGTGGTATTCCTTAGCATCGCGTCGGCCTTGATCAGCTCGGACGGCAGCCCAAGTTGGCCCTCTTCTCCAAGGTCATAGAGATAGCAGTTGCAGTCGAAGTCATCGACACCGTCAACGACTTTGGCGGCATAGGCGACGTCCTTCGCGTTTGCCCTTCTTCTTGCATAGTTCTTCTTGGCAGGGTCCCATTGTAGGTGATCTGTAGCCCCGCTCTCGGGGGCCCAGAACTGCTTCGTTCCGCCGCCCTGGAAGACCATGTCCCATTCGGGGTCGCGGCCGGCACAGACGAAGTTCCTGGGCGCCTTTGCCACATTCTCCCTGATGATGTATTCAGGCATCCCCTTCACGATCTTCTTGTCGGGATCGACTGTTCCGCCCAGTTTCGCGGCCATCTTGAGGAGCTCGTCGTCGGCGATAAAGACGCCAACATCGCGGAGGATCTCATATGCGGCATTGTCGAGAATCTTCACCTGGTCATCGCTCAAAGCTTTCCAAGGCGTTCCCCTTTGACTTACTCCTGTTTTGTTCATTAAATCCACCTCTTAATAGATATTAAAAGTGTATTTTTTTTAACTAATAAGACGGTGTGTTATAATAAATCAATATATGTTATAAATATGTTAGAATAAGCTAAAAATAAGATCGGCAGGCATACAAAAATAGAAAGAAGCGATTGGATCGGCGGACCTCGCTAATAGCTTTCAGGCCGGCTCAGGCGCTCCGCTACCTGCCGGTCTATCGTTTGGACCTCCTTGAGCGCCTCGTTCTCCTTGAATGCCGTCCGCAGCCGCTCCCCCTGAATGCGGTTCTGCTCCGCCTCAGTCTCCCGCTGGGCGGCCTGCACCGTTGCCGGGTTCGTCACCGCTATGACGTCGCTGATGCCTAACACCATCGTTGCGACGTCCGATGCGGCGTTAATCGCGTGGCGCTTTACAGGGAAGGCGTCAACGGCCTTTGCGGCATTCGTTCTGGCCTCGATGCACAGGTCCTTGGAGCCGGCAGAGTGCCCTGCCCTGAGCCATGTCAGCGCGTCGATTGGGTTCTTCCCTGAGTTTGAGGCGAGCGCCTTCGGGATCTCTTCTAGGGCGTCCGCAAACGCCTCTATCGCGAGCTGCTCTTTCCCGGTGAAGCTCTTCGAGTATGCGCGCAGGTCGGTCGACAGGTTCATCTCGCATGCGCCCCCTCCATGGAGTGCCCGGCCGTCCTCGACGGCCTTTGCTACCGCGTTCGCCGCGGACCTGTAGATCGTCTCAAGGGACTCGACTATCTGCGGCGTCCCTCCCCTCAGGATGGTGGTGGCCACCTTTGACCGCCTTGCTCCTTCTATGAATAGCATCTCATCCCCGGATATCTTCCTGAACTCCACAAGCCCTGCTGCCCCGAGGTCGTCCGGAGCCAGCGAGTCGACCTTGGTCACTATCCTGGCGCCAGTTACCTTCTCAAGCCTCAGCATGTCCTCCTGAGAGACCATCTCCAGTGCAAGTATGCCTGCGTCTGCGAACTGCTTCATGATGGCCTTGCTAACGCGCTTTTGGCAGAAGAGGACCGCTGCCCCGGCGCGGAGGGCGTGTTTCACGACGCCTCTGTTGAATTCCAGCTCGCCCTTGATGATCTCCCGGAGCTGGGACGGGGTATTGACCTCGTACTCGCGCAGGGTCTGGTCGTTGTTGTATGTGAGCGGGTCCAGCGATGAGCCGATCAGCGCCACCTTTGCGCCGGTAAGGCGTGATGGCATCTTGGGGCTGGGCCTCTCTTTGTAGACGACAAGGGCGCTCAGGAGCCGGGACTCGGCCACGCTGCCGCCTGCCTTTTTTCGGACGACCAGCCAGTCCTGGTCGACCTTCGCCTTGCCGCGGCGCTCCTCCGCAACTTCGCTGATGGATTCGACGGCAAGGCTGGCGATCAGTTCCCGCTCCTTGCCCGATAGCCGTCCACCTATTGCGGTACTGGCGATGCTTTGGAGTAGCTCACGGTCCTTCAGGGAGACGCGCATTCCGGTCGATTCGAGTTTCTCGAGCGCGCGCTTCCTCGCCTTGTTGTAGCCGCCCATGATGGTCGTCGGATGTATCTTCATCTTGAGGAGGAGGTCGGCCTTCTTCAGCAGCTCCCCGGCAAGGATTACGACGGTCTTTGTGCCGTCCCCCGCCAGCTCGTGCTGCGTTCGCACGGCCTCGATGAGGAGCTTGGTTATGGGGCTGGAGGTGGCCATGTTGTTGATTATCGCCAGCCCGTCGCTGGCAATGGTGGCATCCCCCTTCGGCGACACCAGCATCTTCTGCATGCCCCCGGGTCCGAACGTCGTTTTTATGGAGTCGGAGACCTTGCCTATCGTGATGATGTTTGCCCTCCGGACGTCCCGGATCCTGCTGTGTCCGCTCTTCAGTATCTGAAATGGGCTTGCTTGTTGTCTCGACACGTGCTTCATGCCTCAATACATTGTTTCGCTCTTTGCTGATGCGGCGCACTTCGCTATCTTTTCAACGAAGTCGACTATGTTGTGACCGCAGGCGTCTGCCCCGATCTCCTCGGCGAACTCCTGCGTTATTATGTCCGGCCTGCCGCCTATTATGACCCTGTAAGCGTCCCTTCTCCCCTTCTGGTTCAGTATATCGACGACCTGCCTCTGGTATGCCATCGACTGGAGCATCAGGGTCCCGACGGCGATGATGTCGGCATTCAGCTCCTCGGCCTTCCTGACGAACTCCTCCGGTTTGACGTCCTCCCCGAGGTCGCAGACCTCGAATCCGCGGGAGGCGAGCATCGCCTTCGAGATCATCTTGCCTATGCTATGTATGTCCCGGTAGGCGATGCCGATGACGACCCTTCCCGGCGGAGGGGGGCGGCTGCCCTCTGGCATGGAGGATATGAGCAGGTCACGGGCTTCCCGGGCGGCGTACTCCGCCGATGCGAGGCTGGGCGCGGCGAGCCTCCCCTCGGCATAGAGGCGCTCGACCTCGGCTATCCCGGCCATGAGCCCGAGCTCTATTGCCTCGATCTGGTCGACCTTTGCGGCGATCGCCTCGTTGGCGGCGCTCAGGATGGACGCCCTGCTGCAGCCGATGACTGCGTCCCGTAGCTTTTTGATCGGTGCCGGTTCCATCGCCATGGCCATCTCACCTCAGGATCTCGAGGACGGCCCGGGGGAGCTCGATGAAGTTCTTGACGTACACGCGCTTCCCCTTGGATACCCTCGCCATCGCTATGCAGGTCTTGTCGTCCCCTCCGCCTATGCCCATCGGGACCTGGATCACGTGGAGCCGCGAGTAGTTCTTGGCCACCTCGATCGGGTCCCCCCCGGTCGTCGCCCAGCCGTCGGTAGCGATGATTCCCATCTTCTCGTGTGCAACCTTCTTAGATAGCTGCTCCAGCCCCTTCTCGAGGGCGAGCTTGATGTTGGTGATCCCCTTCGATTGGATCTCAAGCATCCTGTCGAGGAGCTCTTCTATGGACATCTCCTTCTCGATCGGCTTGATGATATCGACCTCGTTGTTGAATGTGAGGATCGAATAGTTCTCGCCCCTCAGTCGGTAGGCGAGGACCCCGATGGCCAGGGTGGCGATGAGGATCTTCTCCCTCTGCATGGAGTTGCTGACGTCGAGCATGAGGACTATCCCGCGCTGCTTAGGGCGTTTGTCGACCATTATGATGTCCTCGTAGTCGGCGCACTTCTTCCCCATGACGTTGTCCATCGTGCACTCGATCTCCATCTCGTCGAGCCCCGGCCTGAAGGGCGTGAGCACGCGCTCCGTCGACCTTATGCCGCGGGCCGATATGTGGCTGGCGAGCTGCATCAGGAGGCGTATCAGGACTTCCCGGGCAATGCGCTTCTGCGCCTCTGTCAGGTTCTTCTGGACGCCGTAGAGGAAGAGGGCGGCGGACCACTTCATGTTCGTGGCTTCCGTTGCCTTGATCACCTCCTCGAAGAGCGAGGGGTCCTGCAGAAGCTCCGCTAGGGTCTTTGGGTTCTCCTTTGCCATCATCCGCAAGAACTGAAAGTCGCCCCTGTTCAGCCCCTCCCTCGCCAGAGGGAGGCTCTTCAAAAATTTTCAGAGTGCTCCTTCGTGTCCTGCGGTGCGGGCGCTTTCTGGCCAAGCTCATTGAGGGCGGCATCAACTACCTTTGAGAGGACCTCGATGAGCTTCTCGTGCGAACCTTCCCGCAGCTCCACCTTCGAGGACAGGGCCATTACGGCAGCCTCCTTGAGGAGGCGCATGGCATCCTCAGGCGCCATGTCGGCGAACTTGCATGGGGAGGCCTGCTGCATTATTGAGACGATGTCTATAGCGCCCCGGACGGAAGCGCCCCGCCTCATCTCTGCGTTCTGCCGCGTCGCCCGCCCGACATTCACCGCGATCCTGACCAGGAGCTCGTCGTCAGAGCGGGTCTCCTTCTTCACGATCGCCTCCTCCTCAGACTCGGACTGGTAGTCGAGGCGTATCCAAACGAAGCGGTCCTTGAGTGCCTCGCTGAGCCGGCTCGTGCCGATGTACTCCTCCGGGTTTTGCGTGGCGATTATCGTGAAGCCCTCCTTTGCCTCGACGAGGCCTATCCTGGGGACGACGATCCTGCGCTCGTCCATCGCGGGCAGCAGGACGTTCTGCGTCCCTTCGGGCATCCTGTTGAGCTCGTTTATGAATAGGAAGGCGCCGTCCTTCATGGCCTTGGTCAGCGGGCCCTCTATGAACGCCTCAGTGGAGTAGCCCTTCGCCATCACCTGCGGTGGGTCGAACCAGCCCACCATCTTCTGCTCGGTGTACCGCTCGTCCCCGTCGACGCGGTAGATGCTCCTTCCGAAGTGGTTTGCCAAAGCCACGGCTATGACGGTCTTCCCCACCCCGACGGGGCCTTCGATGAGCGTGTGCTTCTTCGCCTTGATGGCGTTGAGCGCCTGATGAAGCTCGTTTGTCCTGCCTATTATGCAGTACTTATTTTGGATGGCTGCAATTGCTTGTGAAGACATTATTTGATCCCCATTCCCACCAAACTAAATTCTATGCTCAAAGTATTTGTCCCTTGCTTTGACCATCGCAGCGATCTGGCTGGTCCGGGTGTACGGCGAAATGCCGCAGCCCGGCGCAAGGACGCTGACGCCCTCGGAGAGGAGGCGGATGCACTCTTCCTCAACGCCCTGATCGCCCTTCATCTGAAGAACTGCCACGGGGTCTATGTTGCCGACAAGGCTGCATCTGCCGCGGATTGCAGACTTTGCGGCTATCGCGCTGACCTTCTGATCGATGCTGATGCCGCTGACCCCGGTCTCCACCATCATCTCCATAATTGGCAGCGAGTCGCCGCATATGTGGAGTACGGTCGGCGCCCTGACGGATGCAACCGCCTTCTTCAGGTAAGGGAGGGCATATGCCTTGAAGAAGTCCAGACCGATTATGGATGCGGTCGGCTCTATGAACGCGACCACGTCCACGCCCTTCTTCACTAGCGCGCCGGCAAAGCTTGCTGAGATCCGCCATGTCGTTTCGAGGATATTGTTTACCAGATCCGGATCGAGGATGACGTCGGTAAGGATGTCGTTGACGCCGCGTATGTGCCCGGCCAGAGTGAATGGGCCAGTAACGCCGACTATTATGGGGACGTCGCAGCCGACACGCTCTCTGCAGAGCCCTACTGCGTCCATAATTGTGCCCATGAGGCCCTCGTTGGGGGAGGGCACGGGGAGGTTGTCGTAAGACTGGAATCCGCATTCAACCGTAGGCGTGAAGTCGTTCTTGTCCTCATGGTAGTTGACGCGGCACCCCATTGATGCGGCCTCGCCCGTCAGCCCGAATGGCAGCCTGACCGCCTCCAGCCCGGCAATCGTGTGCGCCGCTAGAGCAAGGTCGGCCATGAGCTTCGCATCCCTGTGCGCAGCCGGCCAGTATGCGTTTGCGGCATGCATGAGCTCGAGCGTCCCGGTCTGGGTAACGCTCACAACCGGGGTCTTGTCAACCGGCTTATTCATTAAAGCGGATACGAGGCGTTCTTTCTGCGTCATGTTGATCATAATCACCATCTCCTTTGCGTATACGCGGCGCCATGCCTGCTCTTCTTTGATTGTGGCAGTAATTCATATTGAAGCTATCTTTGTGCCTTTAAAGAAGTTTGTTAAAGAAAGTGTGTTTGTGTTATATGATAATAGAAAAAAATTGGGGAGTGAAGGTTATTGGCAGTTCAGTATTCTGGGTTGAGGGTCCTTGCGACTTCGCCCATGTGCGCCAAGGTCTTGCCATACCGGGCGGCCTTGAAGAGGAAGTACTTCATCTTGAAGCTCCCCTCCTTCATTGCCTTCTGCCCGTCCAGCTCGCCCTTTGCGATCTTCACCTGGACGTCATATGGACCGGTGCCTATGAACTCGGCATCTGCCTTCTCGTCCACCTCCTTCGCCTCGGCGACCTTGCCCTTGTCGAACTTCAGGAGGAAGCTCAGCATGCCGCCGGCCGCGTTCTTGCGGTCGGTGAATCGGTAGATGTAGGTCGTCGAGATTCCGGATTTGGCAAACTCCTCGTCCTTGTTCAGTGCAGCTGCTAGCGCCTGGAAATACTCCAATGTTCCATACTTCACCATTTGTAGATCACCTCAATTGGTCTGCTTCTTACGCTCCGCCACGCACTTCTTCGCGACCTCGAGCCCGATTGTTACGTCGGTGGCGAAGCCGTCCGCGCCGATCTCCTCGCACCACTCCGCGCCGGGGAATGCGCCTCCTCCCACGAGGTAGATGTACTTCTCGCGGAGCCCCTGCTTCGCCAGCTTGTCCCCGAGGATCTTCTGCTGCTGCAGCGTGTTGGTCATCAGCGCGGATGCGCCTATCATGTCAGCGCCGACCTCCTCGGCCTTCTTTATGAAGGCGTCGGGGGAGACGTCGTGGCCAAGGTTGTAGACCTTGAAGCCGGATGCGCTGAAGACGGCGGATACGATGTTCGAGCCGAGGTCGTGGATGTCACCCTCCACGGTGCCGATGACCATCGTCGCCAGCGGCTTCGGCATCTGGTCGGCTGGAACCTTGGACAGGGCCTCCTTCGTCGCCTTGTCCATTATCTTGGCCGCGAGCATGACGAATGGGATGGCCACCTTGCCCTGGCCGTATCGCTCGCCGACGGTCCTGATCCCCACGGACAGGCCCCTGGTCACGATGTCGACCGGCGGTATGCCCATCTCAAGAGCCTCCTTGACGCCGGCCATCGCGTCGGCCTCCTTGTACGTTACCACGGCGTTTGCCAATTTAGCTAAGATCTCATCTTTTGTTGCCATTTTTTTCTCCCTCTCATATCGGTTTGGCAGTGTGAGACGGCGCGCCGCTCTCCTGCCTCTTCAGCAAATCAGTGCCTTCCTTGACGATGGCGTTCATCCTCTCGGCAATGTCCTTCGGCATAGGCACCGGCTCGTGCTGCTCGTACTCCTTGAGCTTCTCACGACACAGGTCATGAGCCCATGACTGGCAGCCCTCTCTCATCCATATGTCGAACCCCCTGGTGTCGAGGGTGGGGGTCTTGTAGAATGTGTCGATGCGGCTCATGTTGAAGTCAGAGGTCATCCAGCCCTCGCCGGTAGCGCCGAACTCCTTTGCTAGTTCGAGCGCGAGGTTCTCCTTGGTCGGCATTATCTGGTTAAAGTTCTTCATGAGGTCGCGTCCCGAGCTTGCAATCTCGGCTGCCACCACCAGCATGGCAGGATCCAACGCCGCGTCTGAGAACTGCTCCCAGATCAGGTCGCAGCCAATCACCATCTGTATCATCATGCTCTTCATGAGGGCAAACGCCATCTGGTCCAGTTGCGCAGCAAACGTGCCCTGGTATGAAGCTATAGGCAGGCCATACAGGTCATGCCACAGGCTGGTCAAGGCGTTGTTGCCCAGCGTGGTATGGGCGTTGCCAAGCGCGCCTCTGCCCGTATAGGGGTCCAGTGAAAAGACGATGTTGTTGCCCATGACCGCAGTGCCTGGGTCAAAGTGTCCCTTCATGGCAGATACCCAAAGCAGGCCGGCTAGGGAGTTGGCGGTATTTCCTGCGGCGGTGGCTACGCCGACGAGTGGCGAGGCGGCAACTATGCCGGGCGTCACTGGGAAGTGGTGCTTGAAGCTTGCGCGCATGAGCCAGCTATTGTATAGATTCATCTGCAGGGCGCCAAGCGGGTTAAGTACGCCAAACCACAGCGGGCGCTTCCTGAACTCCTCCTCGCCGCCCGATACTGCCGCTCCCAGTTTTGCAACATAGTCGTGCTCCTTAATGTCCGATACGACGGTAGTCAGATTGCCTGCCCATTTGGTTGTGTTTTGGAGCATGGTATCCATCCGTATTAGCTCCGTCGGGAGGCCGAGCTGGCCTTCCTTGCCAAGATCGAAGACGTAGTTGTTCATGTCAAAGTCGTCTATTCCGTCCACGATTTTGGTGGTATAGGCCAGATCATCTTTGTCTGCTCGTCTTCTGGAGAAGGTTTTCCCGTCAGAATTAAGAAGCAGGCGCTCGGTTGCGCCGCATGAGGCGCCCCAGAACTGCTTCGTTCCGCCGCCCTGGAAGACCATGTCCCATTCGGGGTCGCGGGCGCCGAAGACGAAGTTCCTCGGGACTTTGGCAACGCCTTCCCTTATGGCGTATTCCGGGAACCCCTTTACGATCTTCTTGTTGTAGTCTATATCGCCGCCCAGCTCCTTGGTCATCTTAAGCAGCTCTTCATCGGCAATGAAGACGCCGACCTCTCTGAGGATTTCATAGGCAGCATTATCAATTATCTTCAACTGGTCCGGATTCAGGACCTTCCAAAAGTTATGTGGTGGCACCATCACTCCAGATTTATTCATATTTACACCTCGAGTGCAGTTCCTTTTTGGATGGTGTTTTTGATTTTCATATTAATAAGAGGGTTTGTTAAAAAGAGATGGTTTATGTTATAAATATGTTAAAATATGTTAAATATCATGTAGTATTCGTTAATCCAAATAGTGTGATTAAAAAGCTATGAGGGTAAAATTGTGCATTATTTTTATAAATATTGTAAGACAAATGGTTTAGAGGTATTTATTAGTTTACCAAACGCATAATTATAAGGGAGACTAGCATGCAGGCGCGATATCAAAGCATCGACCGCCCCGGCTCCGGCAGGAAGAGCCGCGCGAGGAGCTTTTACATGGACGGGGACCTCATAAGCGATCTCGAAGCCCAGTCGAAGAGGACGGGCATGTCGATAAATGCGCTGGTCAACAAGATACTCAAGGAGAGTACACTGCACGCCTATTCGACGAAGGAGTACAGCAGCATAATAGTGCCGGGCGCGCTGTTGAGGGGCGTTCTGAATCCGGCGAACGAGGAGGTTTTTACCGACTTCGGGAGAAAGAACGGCGGCGGAGTCTTAAAGGACGCGGTGATGACGGGCGGGAGGCCAAAGAACCTGGAAACGTTCAGGTACTACCTCAGGGACGGCTACTGCGGGCACTCGAACTGGGCAGAGTACTTCGAGCGCATCTTTGAGGATAAGATCATCATCAAGCTCAACCACAGCCTGGGCATGGTGTGGTCCAAGTTTATGAAGGAGTATTTCTATGCGGGGATGTGCGAGGTATTGGGCAAGGAGAACATCCCGGAGGGGGCGTTCAGCGTGACCGATGCAGGGCTTGTCATAGTGCTGCCGATCTCCCACGGCACGGTCAAGTGACGGCCACGGCGCTATGTTATTGAAAGGTAGCCGTTTAGGTTGCAAAAATAGTGGGGCTGGTGGGACTTGAACCCACGACATGCGGGTTTCCCCGCGCTAGCCGCTCCAGAAGACAATCATCCCTGAGCGGTCATATTGTCTAACTAGAGACCTCTGGAGCCCTTAACGAGGCGGCGGAATAACCGGCGCCTTGCCGTCATACCGTGCTAGACCACAGCCCCACTAGAAAGAGAAACTGTATCCGGAATTATATAAACCTGATTTTGCTGTCGGCGGATGACTGCGGTTTCAGGACGGAAATTGCGAAAATGGAGCCTCAGGCGGGATTCGGACCCGCGACCACCGCCTGTTTAGGCAGGCTTTCGCCGAGCTTACCAAGGCGGTGCTCTACCAGGCTGAGCCACTGAGGCGCGCTGTATCCTTACCGAAGGAGATGGTTAATTAATATTTTCCTGCAGGCGGCGATGGGGGCGGATGGCCGCTATCGCTCCGGCGCTTGTGAGGGCGAGGGCGCAATATCAAGGTTTAACCCCTGTTTATGCCGGGGCGTCAAGGAGGGCGTTCGAGGATGGCTGCGAATGCCACTGCATGTTGGCTATGGGAATTTCGCTTTGATGGTTGGGACGGATAACAGGGGGCGTTATTTGCCGGCGTTAGCGACGTTGCAGGCGGGCGTTGAATTCATTGTCTCTTTGCTGATAAGGGTCAGGAAGATCGTCACTAGCATGCATGCGACGGCAATTATGAAGATGAGCTGATAAGCGGGGAATATCCTAGTGCCGCCGTAGGTCGAGTCTAGCATGATGCCCATGAAGGACTGGAAGAAGCCCCCGCCGACGGCTTGGGACGTGTTGAAGCATGCGAGGGCAGTCCCGCATATGTTCGTCTCGAAGAGCTCCTTTGAGATGGTCATGTATATGTTTACGAATGCAAAGCCGATGCCCAAGAGGAGCATTGAGAGGACCAGCGATGCCGGACCAAGCTGGTTCCCGAAGAGCGCCAGTATCCCCCAGAAAGCCAAGCATATCAGCTGGCCCATAAGCAGCACCGGCTTGCGGCGGTGGACAATCCTGTCTGATATGAAGCCTGCGATGGGGCCGGTTATGGCAAACCCTATGCCGATGAACATGAGGTAGAACCCGCTCGTTGCCTTGTCCATGCCGTAGATGCCCATCAGGAATGGCCCGCCCCACAGCCCCTGGAGTCCAATGAAGAACCCGTAGATCAAGAACGGGAGGGGGAGCATTATCAGGAAGCCCCTGTTGGTGAAGACCTTCTTCAGGTCAGACGCAATGGCATTCGTGCTCTTGAAATTGCGGTTGTGGTCCTCCTTTATGGAGAACCAGGCGACGGCAGTTGCGGCCACCATCATGGCAAATATGGCCATGAAGGAGCCCCGCCATCCGATATACAGCGTGAGCAATGCCAGCGGGGTGGATGCGACAATGGCCCCGATGTTCGATATCGAGGTCAGGAGACCAGTCATAGTTGCGAACTTGCGTGAGTCGAACCATACGGCGATTGCCTTCAGCGCGGAGACGTAGAATCCGCCTACTCCGAAGCCCAGGAGCGCCCTCCCCAAGGATAGCGCGAGAATGTCTGATCCCGTTGCGAATATGAAGCTGCCGATGCAGGCTATGGTCGAGAGTATGGCCACGGTCTTCCGTATGCCAATCCTGTCGAGCATTATGCCGATAGGGATCTGCGCTATCGCGTAAGGGAAGAAGTAGGTGGAGGACATCAGCCCTATCAGCGATGCGTCGGCGCTGAACTCTGCCATCAGGTCGTAGGCTATGACGGCAATGCCCACACGCTGCACTATGGAGAGGAAGTAAAGCAGAGCCAACGATATGAAGACGAATATAGCTATCTTGCTTTTGTTCATAGGGTCACCGGCGCGGGTCAATTCGCATCCAAGATGGGTCCTTGTAAGGATTAGCGGACCATTGACTATATTATGCTTGCCATGGATGGTACAGACATCGCCAGGGTGGCAGGCTAACACAGCCAGCGCGCGGAGGGTGCCGCATTTTAGTAATACTATTTATATATCCAATAATATTTACTTCAGAGCAGTGCTGCACCGGAGATTGATTGCAGTGGCATTCTACAAGGTAACGATGAACGGCAACGAGGGGCACGAGAAGATGTGCGTGTACAACAAGGGGTGCAATTTCCGGTGCCTGGGCTGCGCGTATAAGGTTCCGAATGCAGGCATAGGACCTTCTGATTCCGAACGCGAGATCGGAACCCAGCAGGTCATAGAGTTGCTGAGGAAGAAAGGAGCCAGGAGAGTCCATTTCATTGGCGGGGAGCCACTGATAAATGCCGATCTCGCCAGAATAGCCGAATTTGCTCATGAAGAGCTCGAGGCAACGACGGTCATCGGGCACAGTAACGGCTCCAAGCGCGTGCCGGATTTCATAGACGAGGCGACCATAAGCATAAAGGCGTTTGACGACGTCGTCCACAAGGCGTACACAGGCGTTTCTAACGGGCAGGTCCTGGCCAATTTCAAGGACGCGTATGAACGCGGGGTCAAGATGAAGGCCAGCACGGTCCTCATCCCGGGGATAATAACTCCGGAAGAGGTCGAGGGCATAGCGGTGTTCATATCCGAACTCGACAGAAGGATACCGTTCCACATAACGGCATATATGCCCGTCCCGGATGTCGGGCTGAGGGCGCCTTCGGATGGTGAAATGGGCGCGGCCGTTTTGGCGGCCAAGAGGCACCTCAGCAACGTTAGCGGATCCATGCTAGACGCTAAGACGTTCTCGGCGATGAAGGAGAAGGATCCCGCGTTCAGAAGCCACAAGATTGATCTTGAGTAGCGCCTGCCGATCGGCGACGGGTTTAGTTCTATATTCGTCAGGGATGCCTAGCACATATGAAACATAAAGCTTATTGTTTCGCGCAAGAGGGTTTCTGCGTGAATGGTGACGGGATTGAACAAGCGTGCGTTAACAAAGATTCAGGCGGCAGTTATACTCGTATTGATAGCAGCGTCCACCGCTGCGGCGGCATATGTTGCGTCGGGGCATATCGGAGGGGTGCCGAGCGGCCCTGTTTCCATAACAGACATGAGTGGAAGAGCGGTTCAACTCCCTGAGACCGTTGAGCGGGCGATCATACTCAATTCTTATTGGACGGAGATAGCGTGCGCCGTCGGGGCTGCCGACAAGATCGTTGGCGTTAGCAAGGATGTTGCGCCTTCGGCATTCATACCTGATAGCGTCAGGAATCTGACCAATGTAGGCAGCCTCTTCGCTGGAATAAATATGGAGGCGGTCATCGCGCTTGACCCGGACGTCGTGATAATGGACTTCGGGTATGGCAAAACCACCGAGATCGTCCAGAGTCTGGAGAACCTTAACATCTCGGTCGTATGCCTCTTCGCTTCAAGCTTCCAAGACTTGCTGAATGCCACGCTCCTGATTGGCAAGACCCTCGGGGCAGAGCAGAAGGCGCAGGAGCTCGTTTCGTTCATGACGGCGACGCACTCATCCATCACATCCATAGCTAGCTCGATACCTGCCGAGGCCAAGCAGGAAGTCTTGATCTGCGACATGAGCGTCTGGGGGCAGGGGCTGGTATACACATATGTCAATACGTCGTGGGGCCAGATAATAGTCGATGTTGGCGGCATCAACGTGGCCATGGAGGAGTTCGGGAATTCCTCGTGGGTGAAGATCAACATTGAGAAGGTCCTTGCTTGGGACCCGGATACCATAGTAATGATAGGCAGGGAGAATGCCACGCTTACGTCCCAGCTAAATTCGCTAAACAGCACAGTCTGGGGCCAGCTGACAGCGGTCAAGGAGGGCAGGGTTTACGGCGTTCTTATTGGTGCAAAGGAGAAGGGCTGCTACCTTGACTGGACCCCCAGGGTGCTCATCGGGGAGTCGATCGTTGCCAAACTGGTCAACCCGACATACTTCACTTCGATCGATGTCTCCGCAATCAAGGATGCGCTGACTTCAGAATACTACAACTTAACCCTTTGATCAGGTCTGGCAGAGATGCCCAATTTTTTGGGCAGCGCCTTTTTTTGTCGCGAGGCGGGCAATTCGGCCGGCCACCTCTGACAAATGCTTAAATGCCATTCCGAAGGAATGAAAATCAGGCGATTATCATGGAGAGGAGGGTAGCCTCGCTCTTTGGGATGGCGGCTTTCGTAGTCCTTTATGGAGCAATTGCCGCGTCGATACTGCAGTCACCTTGGTTCAACTGGGTCGACAGCGCCCTGAGCGACTTGGGCAACCTGAACCACAGCTCAGTCATGCTGTACAACGTGGGGCTCATGACATCCGGGCTGATGGTGATAATTTATTCGTTGATTGGGATGAGGGAGCATGCCCCGAAATCAGCATACTTCTTGGCATTTACAGGGTTCTCGCTGCAGCTTGTCGCGCTCATCTGCGAGAACTATGGGAGGGTGCACTTCAACGTGTCGGTCCTCCTCTTCGTCATGCTTCTTATTTCGTCTCTCGCATACTTCTGGGAGAAGCGGGATTATCTTGCGCTTCTCGTCTTATTGGCGGTTCCGCTATGGGTGTTGCACTTCCAGAACGTGTTGGTTCCCGGTGCGGCCATACCGGAGATAGTGTCGTCCTTTGTGGTGCTTCCGTGGGTCGTCAAGTCTTCAATAAAGGCATACAGAGGGGAGTAGGTGACCGCCCCGCACGCATTCGTTGATGGGGCTGTGTATGCAGGGGCTATTCAAGCAGCAATAAAGTGAACGTGGGCAGCAGTTCGGGGCAGTTGACCGCTTTTGTGGGCGAGATCTCAATCGATAGCCCGGCAAGCTCCACAGTCCTGAAGACGTCAATGCCTGCCGCCTCCAGCGAAGGCCTTGCCACTTTGGCGAAGTTGCATGCCCTGGAACTCGGGTTCGCCTTGAGGACGCAGTCCTGGCACCTGACGCATTTGTGCGCGCCGTAAGAGAATGCCTTATGGTACCCGGAGAGGAAGGCGTGCCGCTCCATGGAGGCTACCGTGTCGCAGACGTGCAGGCTCAGGTCATGTATGCTTGACTTCAGGTTCTTTGGGGGGTAGCCGTCGATGCCAAGGAAGCCCTCGTATTTTACGAGGTATGCGACTGAGTACTCGTCGAGAACCCTCCGCGTCTCGTCCGGCGTTGGGCTGTAAGGGGGGCAGGTCAGCCTCGTTCCGTAGTTCTTGCAGCCATACTGGCATTTGAGCCGGACCCATTGTGCAGTTATGATCTTTGACGGGTGTACCTTTACGAAGGCGCAGGCGCTGCTCTTCAGTGCCATCTCGCGCAGCTCGCGCTCTACCGTCTCAATTGGGGCCTTCAATTCGATTTCCCAATGTATATTTCAAAAGCCTGTATTTTAGCTGTATGCGTATGAGGAGTATTTGCATGCCGGGGGGATTGGCCATGCGGCGCATTTTTTGTCGACCGGATTCCTTGGGGGGGCGTTTGCGCTTCCATAAATCCTTGTCGGGATTTTCTTATTACCCAGAATTGAGATAGATATAAGGGGGTTAGTATGCCCAAGACGCTGAGGGAAGAGTTCCCGAGCGTTATCGACGTTGCTTATGGAGAGTACAAAAAGAGCCGGCACGTCTTCGACATAATGAGCAGGGACGCGGTTTTTATCGAGCCGGGCGCAACAATGATGGACGCGGCAAGGATCATGGGGGAGAGAAGGATCGGCAGTCTTCTGCTCCTCGGCGACGAGAGGCCGTCAGGAATAGTGACGGAGAGGGACCTGCTGACGCGAGTCATCGCTTCTAACAAGGATCCGAAGAAGGTGGCGGTCAGAGAGGTCGCCTCACCCAGACTGATCACCATCAGACCATACGCGTCAATCAAGGAGGCGGCGACGACCATGATCAAACAGAAGGGCAGGCTTGTCGTCATGGAGGGCAGGCGCCTTCACGGCGTGGTAACTGCGTCTGACCTGATCAGGTCGTTGCCAGAGGCCCCGGAGACATCGACGCTTGTGAAGGACTTCATGACAAAGGAGGTGAGGCGTGCCGGCCCGGATGAGAAGGTAATAGATGTCGCGAAGGTCATGGGCAAGGAGAGGATCGGATCGGTCATAGTCGACATGGCAGACAATCGTTGTGGGATCTTCACCGAGAGGGACCTGCTCACGAAGGTCATATACAGAGGAGGGGGCCTCGAGGATCCCATAGGGAGCTATACGTCGTCGCCCCTGGTGACGGTGGGCCCGTATTGGAGTGTTCACAGGTCGGCCAAGCTGATGGCACAGAAGCATGTCAGAAGGCTCCCGGTCTTGGAAGGCAGCAAGATGGAAGGAATAATCACGGCAAGGGACCTCGTCGAAGCCTACGCGCTGTGAGTGCAGGTACCAAGCAAGGGATAACGCTAAGAAGCAGAGGATAATAGTTGTTACTGGTGGGTGTTTTTGCCCTACTATGTGCTTTTGTCTAACCTAACATCGGAAGGCAGGGAAACTATAAAGAAGAAACCAGAGCGCATAAAGGAAGTGAACCGCGAGATCGAAGATCTTGGCGTGAAGATCCTTTACCAGTTCGCCACACTCGGCCCATACGACTTCGTCAACATCGTCGAAGCGCCGAATAACGACTCGGTGTATAAGATTTCAGCGGAGTTCGGATCTCGCGGCACCATTAAGGTCTTGTCGATGCCTGCGGTTACCGTCGATGCGTTCATCCAGGGGATAAAGACAGATAAGAGCTGATTGGAGCCCTGACCCCACTCCCCCTTTTTTACTGAATGAATTTATTTCCGTTCAGTAAATAGTACTTGGTGTTCCAAAGATGGATGGCATGAAGCAGATGAAGGCAGGCAAGGTTGAGGGCGCGGCCAACATGGGCGGGCTGGTAGAGTACCAGAAAGCGGCCATAGTGAGCCGGACGCTGATAGATGAGGAAGCCGGAACGATAACGCTCTTCGCCTTTGATGAGGGGCAGAAGCTCAGCGAACACACGGCGCCATTCGACGCGCTGGTATACATTATTGATGGCGAGGCGGAGATCTCCATCGAGAAGAAGCCGTCTAGGCTGAAGGCGGGAGACATGATCATAATGCCGGCCAACAAGCCACACGCATTAAGGGCCATCAAGATGTATAAGATGCTCCTGATAATGATCAGGAAATGAGCTACCGAATCAGCGGTTCCCTTTTTTAAAAGTTAACGGATAGTGCGGGGAGAGGGATTCGAACCCTCGAAGTCCTTCGACAAAGGATAACCCATCTCGGCAGATCTTGAGTCCTTCCCCTTTGACCTGGCTCGGGGATCCCCGCATAAAATGAGAAGAGAGGCCTGAAATATTTAACCTTCACGCACGCAACGAGCGGAATTGATCCGCATCACCATAATGGGAAAAGGTTGGGAAGGTTAGGAGAATAGGTTAGGGATCAGATACGGCAGCGCGAACATGAGTATAACTAGGACCCCCATGATGCCGATGAAGATGTAGCTCATCTTCTGCTGGCGCTTGTACTTTTCTGCTTCTTGGTTGTACTTTGCCTCGCAGATCGCGGAGCAGTACTTCTCGTTCTCGGGAGTGGCTACCCCGCACACGACGCAGTGGGAGTGCGGACCCCATTTGTCATCTTCTCTTCGCTTCGACATTTGTAACACCATTATGGGACGATTGTTGTGCCTATCGCGTCGCCCCTTATTGCCTTCAAGACGTTCATAGGGTCTCTGCCGTCTATTATCTTTGTTGTTATTCGGGAGCGCTTGATTATCTTAAGGGCGACAGGATCAAGGAGCGCGTACTCCCCTGCCTTCGTCCCGGCGTTATCCAAGACCTTTGCTAGCTCGTCAGCAGTGATCTTGTTGAATTTCTTGGCAGCCGGGTCCTTGCGCGGGTCCTTTGAATAGACGCCGTCGACTGTCGTTGTGTTTACGAGCAGTTCGGACCGCGACCGCTCTGCGAGAACCCCCGCCACGGCGTTTGTGGACTGCCCGGGCTGCAGGCCTCCCAGAAGGACTACCTTGCCGGTGGCCATGGCGCGGTCTAGGTCATCAAAGTTAGTCGGTATGAACGGGCAAGCGATGTCGCCCAGTGCTGCAGCCATTATCCGGGCATTCAAGCAGGCAACGGTGATGCCGATCTGGTCGCAGGTAGACTCGTCTGCTCCGTGCTGCCTCGCCATTTTGATATAGTATCTTGCAGGTTCTCCGCCGCCGACGACAAGGTAGACGTTGTGGCCGTCCGCCTTAAGCCCCCTCACGAGGTCGACATAGCCGGAGAGGTCATATTGTGAATCGAGCGAGGGAAAGAGGATGTGTCCGCTGAGCTTGATTGTCACGTTCAAAGCGTCCACCGCAGAAACTTTAAGAATGAAGATATATAAATGGTGATGTCTTTTCATTACCCCGGAGTTGTTGGTAGTGTCCGAGAGTAAGAGAAGTTCTCTGGAGATGTTTCGCCTCAAGAAGCTGGTCGAGGAGCTCCAATCGAAGGAAGGGAAGGCGACCGAGCTCATCTCGCTCTACGTTCCCCCAGGGAGGCAGATTTCGGATGCCATGAACAACCTGAGGGAAGAGCTAGGGACATCTGCCAACATCAAGTCAAAGTCGACCAAGAAGAATGTGCAGGATGCAATCGAGAGCATAATGCAGAGGCTAAAGCTCTTCAGGGCGCCGCCTCCAAACGGGTTGGTCATATTCTGCGGGGCGATCCCAAGGGGAGGCCCTGGGACGGAGAGGATGGAGACATACGTCATAGAGCCCCCGGAGCCGATAAGCCTGTACCTTTACAGGTGCGACTCGAGGTTCTACTTGGATCCGATAATAGACATCCTTACCGTCAAAGAGTATTATGGCATAATAGTGATGGACCGGAGCGATGCGACCTTCGCAATGCTGAAGGGGAGGAGGGTCGAGATCATCGAGACGATATATTCGGGTTCGCCGAGCAAGCATGACGCCGGTGGCCAGTCTGCCAGAAGATTCCAGCGGAGCGTCGAGATTGCCGCCCACGAGTTTTACAAGAGGGTCTCTGAGCATGCGACGACGATATTCATGCCTGTATTAGGCAACCTCAAGGGGCTGCTCATCGGAGGCCCTGGCCCAACCAAGAATGAGTTCGTAGACGACAAGCTCCTACACTACCAGCTGCAGGATAAGATAACCTGTGTGGAGGATCTGAGTTACACAGAGGAGCCGGGCGTCTATGAGCTGATAGAGAGGTCTGAAGAGGCGCTGAAGAACGTGGATTTCCTCAAGGACAAGAAGCTTGTTCAGAACTTCCTTTACCTGCTCGCAAAGAATCCCGGCGGCGTAACCTATGGTGAGAAGGACGTCAGAGATAAGCTAGAGAAGAACGTCGTTAAGACACTCATACTTTCATCGGGCATTGAGTCGACGAGGGTTAAGTACAAGTGCCAGTCTTGCGGCAACACGAAAGAGGGGACGTTTACAAAGCAGGACCTGCTCGCCAAGGGCGGCAGGGAGGCGTGCGAGAAGTGTGGCAGCATGATGGCGGAGGATGAGAGCAAGAGCATCATCGATGAGCTGGCGGTGCTTGCGGACAAGAGCAACGCCAAAGTAGAGGTAATATCAACGGATACCGACGAGGGGAAGATGCTCCTCAACTCGTTCGGAGGCATAGTGGCGATCCTCAGGTATGCCTCCGGGAATTGATGCCGCCTCCCGCCCCGTACGGGACGTGCGCGCTTCAATAGTTCATGCGCTTCGACTTCTCAATGGCCGCCGCAGCGGCATCGATTATCGCAGACGAGACGCCCTTGGATTCGATCACCTTTAGTGCCTCCTCAGTTGTCCCCCCGGGGGAGGCGACGAACCTGATCAGCTGATCAAAAGGCTCTGGGGATGAGACTGCCATCGCACCGGCCCCCTTGCATGTCTGCGATACGAGCGACCTAACCAGCGGAGCCGGCAATCCCGACCTGTGCCCTACCTCCTCAAGGGCTTTCATCATGTAGAAGAAGTATGCAGGGCCGCTTCCGCTGAGCCCGGTAACCGCGTCGATCATAGACTCGTCCTCAATCAGATAGGCAACGCCGATGCCGTTCAGCAACTTGGAGGCGAAGGTGATGTCTTGCTTGGTCGCATTACGGTTGGCGACATAGACAGAGGCGGCCTCGGCGACTGCTGCAGCTATGTTCGGCATCACCCGGATTATTCTCGCGCCGTCGCCTAGCCTGGATTCCAAGTTCGAGAGCTTTATGCCAGCGGCTATGGAGATCACCAGAACGTCCCTCATTTGCATCAAGGCCTTGAGTCGTTCGGCCAGAGCCGGGACGTCTTTCGGCTTGACAGCCACGAGGAGTTGGCTGCAGCCGACCATCTCGCCTAATGACTTGACGACCCTCAATCCGGTGGCGGTGGCGGCGGTTACTCGAGATGGGTCAAGATCGTAAACCATTACGTCGGACGGGTCAAAGAGGGCGGACTTGATTGCCCCCTTCACTATCGAAGACCCCATCTTTCCATATCCTATTATTCCAAAAGAATCAGATTGCATATCAGTACCTCCCATTGATCTCCAGCCCTGAGCGGCGGTGCAGGAAGGGCTTTGCATTATGGCCCACGTAGTCCCCCACCTTCTGTCCGGCGCCAAGCAGGATGAATTTCGTTGTAACTAGCCCTTCTAAACCGACGGGCCCCCTTGAGTGGACCTTGTTTGTGCTTATGCCGACCTCAGCGCCCAGCCCATACCGGTAGCCGTCACTGAACCTGGTTGATGCGTTGTGTATGACCGTGGAGGAGTCCACCATCCTGAGAAACCTCTTGGCGGAGGCGCTGTCCTCGGTTAATATCGAATCGGTGTGCCTAGATCCATAGCGGTTGATATGGGCTATCGCCTCGTCGAGGCCATCAACGACCTTTACGGGCAGTATTAGCTCCAAGTACTCCGTCCCCCAGTCGCGCTCGCTGGCGCCCTCAACGGCTATGCCGTTTGATTCGAGTATGGACTTCGCCCTCGGGCAGCATTTTAAACGCACGCCGCTCTTTGTGAGGCGGGCGGCAATCCTTGGGAGCAGTCGGGGGGCCACATTAGAGTCTATCAGCAGCACCTTCATGGCGTTGCATGCAGCAGGGTACTGGACGCGAGCGTCGTTGCAGATTTCGATAGCCTTCACTGGATCTGCCTTCCGGTCTACGAAGATATGGCATATGCCCGCGGAATGTCCCAGCACGGGAATGCGCGTATTATCTTGGATGTACTTGACGAACTCGTTGCTGCCCCTAGGAATTACAAGGTCGATCAGCCCGTCCATCTTTAGGAGCATTCTAACGGCCTCCCTATCCTCGACGAGCTGCGTGCATCCCTTTGGGAGACCCTCCTTGATCAGGGCTTCCGCTATGATAGAATGCATCGCCCTGTTTGACTCCTTGGCCTCGGAGCCACCCTTGAGTATGACCGCGTTTCCGGACTTGATGCAAAGGGCGGCGATCTGCGGCAGGGCATCCGGTCTTGCCTCGAACACGGTAGCAACAACCCCGAACGGGACAGTCAGCTTGAAGAGGTCTAGATGCTCATCCATCTTAATGGAGTAGGCGATTTTGCCGACGGGGTCCTCAAGAGCTGCGACGCTCTCGACCATCCTTGAGATCTCGTCGATCTTCGAATCGTCCAGCTTCAGACGGGCTACCAGCGACTTCGATAGCTTGCCCTGTTCGAGGAGGGCTTTTGCTGCGTCTAGGTCTTTCTTGTTGGCGGCAATCAGCGCCTCTCTCTTAGAGAGTATCGATTCTGCGGCACGCATAAGTGCCCGATTCTTTGTGTCGTTTGGAACGGAAGCGAGCTCAAGACTCGCGGTCTTTGCCTCTGCGACCTTTGCGAGGAGGGTTTCCTCGCCGGTTGACTCATTTATTTTTTGCATCTTGATCCCTCGGCAGGAATATGGTTCCTATGCGGTCTCCATCAACTATCCTTTCTAATGCCATGTTGGCCCTACCGTTGGCGATTACCATAGGGATGCCGTTCTCGGTAGCAAGCTTGCCGGCATTGAGCTTAGTAGCCATGCCGCCGAAGCCGCCGTGTTTCTTGGATGCAAGCCGCTCGATGTCGAGGGTTATCGACTCCACAAACGGGATTAGCTCCGATGATGGACAGGCAGGGTCGCCGGTATAGAGACCGTCGATATCAGAGAGGAGTATCAACAGGTCTGCCTTCAAGTTCACCGCCACGAGGGCGGATAGCGTGTCGTTGTCGCCGAACTTTATCTCGTCAACTGCAATCGTATCATTCTCGTTAATTATTGGGATGACACCCAACGAGAGGAGTGTTTCAAAGGTGTTGATGAGGTTCTTGGTCCGCGTCTTGTTCCTGAAGTCGTCCCATGTAAGCAGTATCTGCGCCACATTGTAACCGCGTTCGGCCATCGTGTCCCGATAAGACTCCATCAGCAGAACCTGTCCGACCGCGGCAAATGCCTGAAGGTTCTTTATCTCGCCGTTCTTCAGCTGCTCGCGCACTATTGCCTTTCCGGCTCGTATCGCGCCGGAGGATACCAAGATGACATTGATCCCCCTCTTCCGTAGGGCGATGAGTTCGTCGCAGAGGGTTCCGATCTTGCAAAGATCCAGAGAGCCCTGCTCAGTGGACAGTGACGATGAGCCTATTTTCACTACTGCAAGCTGCGCATTCTTCAATGAGGTGCGGAGGTTTGATTCGAGGTCGCTGACGCTTTGGGAAGGCATAAGACCAACCCTTTTGAACTATCAAAGAAAGAGCGGGGATACAGAATCTTAAACGTTTTGACTGGAAACGGGCATCGGCCGTAGAAAAAGTTATGCCGGACCATAAGAAGGTCCGTTTGTGGCTCATCGTTTTGAATCCAACTTCTCCAAAAGCACCCTAATCTGCTTGACCTCTTCCAGAAGTTCCGGAGAGGCTGCGGCAGGCATCGAGGCAGGTGTTGCAGCGACCTGACCGAAGAGCGGGCGCCCCTTCACGATGTTTAGTACGTCCTCTCGGAGTTCAAGGAAATTCTCTATGTGGATGAAGGCAGCCTCGCTCCTTCTGGTTTTCGGTCCGCCCGAGCCTCCGCCTTGACCGGTGTAGCCTGCGGTGTAGATGTCGACCGTCCCGATCTTCATCTTCCTTGAGATCGGACCTTGGATCGTGTCAACGTTCATTATGCGTGAGTAGGGGATAGCGTGGCGCATCTTCCACCAGACACCCATCTCCGCCCTTACCTCACTCTCGGTCATCAAATAAGTGATCGATTTGTAGTACTTCGGGATCCAGTAGAGGGTGAACAGCGTCGACGCGACAAGTGGGACATACCCCACCGAGATTATCAAGATGTATGCAATCATGTCCTGGAAGTAAAGGAAGTTAATTACCAAGAACGCAGTCGTCAAAGCGTAGAGCGGGAGTACGAAGGCAAAGAGGTAAATTGTGTAAAGAGCCATCATTTTTGAATTCGGGTGAAAAGGCTCGCCTATATTCATCGCATTCCCTCATGGATGATTAATAATTGTTTAGAGATAAGGTTATCGCGGGAACGCGATAGTGGAGGCAAGCAGGCAATCGTGTAGGTTTCCGATAGAAACGACTCTTTGCCGATTGCTGATGGACGAGGAATGCGATAAATTTATATCTAAATAACAAGATGAGGATAGACTCCTTCAATGGAACGACCGTTGCGACCTGCAAGGCACGGCCATGATCGCATAGGACTCCACCTTCGAGAAGTCGTGGCTGTGCTCGGCCGTCTTCCATTGGAAGGTACACTTCTCAAAAGAATGATATGTCTGCACGGGAGTACGCAGCATGCTAAGACTTATGAAAGCATAGGGCATAAGAAAGTAGCAGGGATAGAGTGGATGGCGCAACGACGTAATGCCGCGCATGAACCGGCGGCAGAGACGGCTCCAAGGCGGATATATGCACACAGCAACGAATATGACGGCTTCCTTGTTGTAACGAAGTCCGGCACTGACGTCGCCGTCAGGCTGAAGGAATACAGAATTCCATTCCAGGTCTGTGAAGCGGATATACGCGAGCTGGATTATGATCTCCGGGAGAAGGAGTTCAAGGCACTCATTGAAGAGGTGCTGGGCAGGGTCGTTCTGGTTATTGGCGACAAGAAGCGGCTTTCGGGCGTGGTATGGATAAACAGGTATTCGGGCGCGAATAAAGCGGAAAAGTTCCAGGCATTCATCATGGAGTTCTTCAACACGGTTCTTTCAGATATGACTAGCGTTGCCTTTGCAAAGACGAGGAGCGGATGGCGGGTCGCAGGGTACCAGCTTATCGAGGACAAAGCAGAAGCACTCGACAAGCACGCCAAGATGCTGAATTATGCGTTTGAAGAGAGTCAAGGAATAATCTACAGTAAGAACAAATAACAGATGTAGATCTAATGAAGGTTCCATTAATTTTGAGAATATAAAAAACATTAACGGCACTGGTTTGTAATTAAAGGAACTGTTCGATTATAATAAAAAACTTTATTTTATATTCGTAGATAATAATAGTAGAGGAGAATTTTATGGGATACCTATTGGGATGCAACAAAGGACATACCTGGTGGTACTCTACAGATGCGTTGCCGTGCCCGAAGTGCGGCTCGACGGTCATCGTAGGAATGGTAGATGAGCGGCCGAGCTACAAGTGCGAATGCCCGAAGGGGCACACCTGGTGGACCGAATACGAACTTGCGCAATGCTCTTTCTGTGGTAACAAGAACATCAAGATACACGGAAAGCCTAAGAAGGAATGATGCATATCAGAGTAGGCGTCTGCAAGACCCTACTCCCATTCAATTTTTTGAACTGCGCGTAAGTGAAGTGGCTTTGTTCTTCGACCGGCGTTAGCCCCATCGCCGGGGAGAGCGATATTTAGTTTTTAAAATGAGTGCGCTTAAGCGTAATTTATTTTCTAAAATGTCTGGACGAGCAGGCTGGCGATGGCCGGGATGGGTCGCCGCCTAACAATTAGAGGGGAATCTCGAGCGGTTTCCGCGGGCGTCGCCAAAACGCGCTCTTTGGCGCCACCACGACTATCCAGCCTACTGCTTGGGTTGCATCCAAGCAGGCACTAGCTTGCCATCGCTTTGAGACCAGTATGGAGCCCATGCAAGCGCGACAAACCTTATCGATATTCCGGTTTTTTGGGGTTTTATTAAGACCTTTTCGAGCTCTTCCATTATTGAATTAGTCTTTGATCCCTGTGCCTCAAGCTCCTTCTGGAACTCCGCCTCGAGTGAGGAACGCTGCGCTTGCAGTGCCTTCAAATCCTTCTCGGCTTCAGATTTATCCTTGGATTCTTTCATCGTCCGACCAATGTCCCGTGCAGTGCGCGTGACTCCGGTTGCTGCTTTACGACCTAGGAAGGAGCCGAGAATGGCCGAGCCTAGCGAAACGGCGGTCTGGTATTGTGTCGCTTTCTTTTGCGAGTCCTGCTGTTCGACTGCGTTTTGAGCGCGCTTGATCTTTTCATCGATCCTTGATGTCAACACATCGTACTTTTTCCTCAGCTTTTCCGCATCCTCGTCGCGCTTCTCCCTTGCAAGCTGTTGTAGTCGGACCCTGAAGTCCCGCTCTGCCTCGCCTGCACGAGAAAAGATCTTGAATGTGGGGCTTCGCAGGAGCTCTAACTTCGAAGACTGGTATAGCCATGCCGCTAGGTCCTTCTGCCACGCCGCGTAATTCTTTTGGCTGGATGCGGCTGAAGGAAGGTCGGAGTACTTTGCGTTAGCCTTCGGCGACGGCTGAAGGTCGTTTGCGCCCAACTGTAATTCGCTTGAGTTGCCCCAGTTCACGGGCATGGGCTCGTTTGTTATGGGTGCCAGATAGCTTGCTTCCTTGATGAGGTCAATGCCGAGCTTCGCATTTGAGAACCTTGTGCTGGCAGTGCCCAAGACAACAGGCTCATAAACTAAGGACGATGATAAATCAGTCGTCCCTACGGTCACCGGTATGAAGTACTGCGGGATGTCCGGTGGTAGCAATGGCCGCTGGTTCATCGTCGCCGTGGAAGCGCTCATTTCGGCAACCGCCTGAGGCTTTATTTCAGAAGGGCCCGCCGCGGCGGTTGGGGCACCTCCCTGGGGGGCGGTTTTATGTGGCGCCATTAGCGTCTTGATATGATTTCTTGTAAGGGGACCGGCCAGATATGACATGGCCCAACGGGTCTCGAAGACAACAGGGGCGTTCTCATGGACGTTGTGCATCAGAAAGACCCTGTTGCCCAGCGCGCTTAGGGTCTGGTCAAGGTAGCGCGTGTCAGCGAGCCCCCCTGAGCTTGCAGAGACTACCTGCAACGCTTCAAGGACGCGCATCTTGTCTCTTTCGGTCTGGAGCCGCCCTATGAACCAG
>Ga0302251_1000707_pt1 | contig 26993 bp, 19 predicted proteins | sample AAG_RA_Gln_MG_FD_193534 | JGI IMG/M metagenome (GOLD analysis project Ga0302251, IMG submission 193534) | Enriched activated sludge microbial communities from anaerobic digester in WTTP, New Holstein, Wisconsin, United States - AAG_RA_Gln | ecosystem: Engineered > Bioreactor > Anaerobic >...
AGTTCTCTGAAGGGTTGATTCAATACCTGTGTGTGATGTATGAGGCGTCACCTGTCAGGTGAGAGCCGCGAAAACGGGAAGCCACGCTTCTTATAAGACGTGTACGATAGGGCGGTGGATTTTGGGAAAGCCCTGCCCGTTGACTTCTCTGCCTTATATGCTATAATAGATTTCAGGCGGGGACTGCTGTGTCAATCCAGTAGCTCGTGGAAGAGCACCAAACCAATGATTTGGCTGCAGGTTCGCAACCTGTTTTATTGACACACACACTACCCCCCTGTTTTTATATACTTCGCAAGTGTGCAGTCACACCCCTCACTGCCCTGCACCGTTCTGCACCGCACCGCTCTCCACCGCCCTGCACCACTCTGCACCGTTCTGCACCGCACCGCCCTCCACCGCCCTGCACCACTCTGCACCGTTCTGCACCGCACCGCCCTCCACCGCCCTGCCCTGCACCGCTCTGTTAAAACCTGGAGCCTGTGATCTTCTTTCCGAAGCAGCTTACCGAGAGGCAGTCCTTTCTGGGGCATATCTCCACGCAGCGCATGCACATGATGCATTCAGGCTGGTTGTAAATCACGTTCTCATCGGCCTCGTGCATGGCGGTGAGCCCCATCGGACAGGCATCTGCACAGGACCCCCGCACTTGTTGCATTTCAGTGCCTCCTTGCGCAGTTCCAGCCCTCCACCCTTATTGAACCAAGAGTTGATCAGGCCGACAGGGCAGAGATGGCACCATACCCCTCTCCCCCACCAGAATGCCGCGATGAACAGTGCAAGGGTGATCCAGTCCTGCACAGTGAATACAGATGTCACCGTGGCACTGAAATCCTTCCACGACGGCCTGTTAAGGCCGAAAAGAGGGCAGATCAGGCGGGCAGGACAGATCTGTCAGTAAGGCAGAAAGTAGTAGCACTGGAATGATGCAAATTTTGGAATGCCGATCAGGGCCGAGATAGACGTTGCCAGGGCCAGTATGCCATAAGAGGAGAGCACGAGCGATCTCCTGAATGAGGCAGGGAAAGAAGCTCTGCCTGCTTCATCCTGCCATCGCATGCGGCCGGCACGATGAGAAGATCGAGACCCCGCTCCACTTCTGAGATCACTGAGGCGGCCGAGGCTCTCAGAAGTGCACAGACATCTGCAGTCAGAAGCTTTTCCCCCTCCTATGCGGCCTGGCGCTCGATATTGCATGTCCTGTCCCGCTTAACCTTACCGCTAAAAGCGGCACAATTCCAACCTGTCTCTACCAGTATCTTCATCCTGCATCCGTTCATCGGAGCGCAGCGGAGACCCTTTACATGGGGTGGAAGCCTGTGTAGCCTCATTGGCAGAGCCCGTCCTTCAGGGCGGGTTCCTCGGGATCTGTAAACACAGACTTCAGGGGCCCCATGTCAAGGGCGGATGCAGTGCTAAAAGTGCTAAACTTAACCGGGATCTTTGTGGTGAAGATAGCTGGGACGGTACAATTGCAGAGTCTGACAGGGTAAGCTCCACAGGCAGTGATAAGCTCATCAGGCACAATATTGCAGAAATATCCCACCTTCGGCAGGGCTTTTTCCCCTCTGTGCATTCCCTCGAGCCATTGATAAAAGAAGTCAGTGCTCCTGCGCTTCGAAGTGCTTCTGTAAGACTCACAGGATACTCTGGGAGAGGCTGTGCCTTCCGCCGCGGGACTTGCACAGGTTTCACGGAGTATGGCTGAATAACGCGTATTCAGCTTTGTTCTTTTATCTGAATTCATGGCAATTCCTCTGCCTCGAATAGAGTGCGGCTTTTGCTGATATTCTCCCATGCGGCGACTGATCCCTGGAGGGATGTGGATGCCTACTTTGCGCTGCCGGTGCCGTCAAGCGCGGTCATCACCAGATCCGAGGCAACTTCATAGGCTGCAAAGGGCTTTCCGGTCTTTTCGAGATTCTCTTCCAGCTTGGTTTTCATAGTGGTATCGGCGCACAGCTGCTCTATCATATGTGCGGCGCCTTCCGGCCCCTTTACTGAAAGAGCGGCTCCTGTTCCAACGATGGTGGGGATGAGCATCTCCTCAAGTCCCGGCATCGGATCGAGAATAATCATGGGCAGCTTTCTTGCAAATATCTCAGATGTGGTGAGACCGCCAGGTTTAGAAACTATGACATCGCAGGCGTCCATCCACTCATTTACATTATCTGCATATCCGAGCACCGTAAGCGGCATCTTTATCTGTCTGCCCAGCTCTTCAAGCTCTGCCTTTTTAGCGCTGTTTTTACCGGTGATGCAGACCATCTGGACAGGTGTTTTTACTTCGTTGAGCGCCTGGGCCATCTCTTTGAATCGTCCCAGTCCGAGTGAGCCTCCCATCATAAGCACCATCGGAATCTCCGGATTGATGCCCAGTTTTTCCTTCAGTTCGGACTTTGAAAGCTCCTGCGGCCTTGCAAACTCTGGTTTTATGGGAATGCCTGATACTTCAATCTTGTCTTTATCGATGCCGAAATGAGCCAGCTCGTCTTTTGTCGCTTCTGAAGCGACATAGTAGTGGGCAATATTTTTCTGGGCCCACATTCGATGAACCCGGTAATCGGTCACTACTGAGTGGACAGGCGCATCAATGAGCCCCTTCCCCTTCCAGTAGCTCAGCATTGAGTTCATCGGCGAGTGGCATGAGAGAATCACATCAGGCTTATCCTGCTGTATCTTGTGCAGAAAATCCTTGCTCATCCAGGATTTGAAGCGCATCCCCAGATTTCCCAGTCCGTATACCAGGGGGTTCCCCTTGAAGGACTGCCGGAAGAACCACCCTCTTACCGGCGCCATTTTATTCATGACAAAGTCGGTGGCAGCCACCTGAGCGTTCTTTGAGGCCTCTCCTCCTGTATAGTCAAGAGCATTGACAACCTCAGCCTCTACATTCGGCATTGTATCGAGCACTTTCTTCACTGATTCTGCTGCCGACCTGTGGCCGCCGGTATGCGAGCCGTGCACGAGCATTACTTTCACGTGTTTATAAGGTGGAATCTGCTTCATTGTCTCCAGGAACTCCTGCGGCAGCTGGAACTCTTCATCTGCTGCTCCATTGAGCTCTCTGGACTGTGGTGACGGTGATGGCGAGGCCTGTGCAGGCTTCTGAGGTGACGAGATCTGTGATGGCCCCTGCGCTGGCATGGACGGGGGCAGTATATCTCCAAAATTCGCCGGAACAGTGTTCTGAGGGATGTGAGTGTCAACACCTGATTGATAAAGATCTGCATTGGCTCCCTGAGCTGCCGGTTCACCTGCAGATGCCGGTATCTCTGTCTTCTCTTCTGTGGATTTTGATGAATAGTTATGAAGGATGTTTCCCTGATACTGTATGGGCCGGCCAATCTCGTTCATTATAATCTCCGTGTGTTGTGATGACTCTCATCTGTCATTATATCAAAATAAGGCTGTAAGATCCATATTGCAGAGATGAGTGGCAATTTTTAGCGGTAAGAGGCGAGGTGGTGAAAACTCAATTCATCAGGAAATCAGCTCCCTCCTGGAACTTGATTGTCACTTGCCTGGAACAGATAATGAATACAGGGAGCGGAGGCAGATAACTTGAGACCTGTACAATCAAAGTCAATGACATATGGCAGTATGACAGCAGCGCCTGCAATTGCTCATCAATGGTCACACGATCTGCCTGTGCTCATTGATGCTGTAGGGCCTGACGGGACTATTTATGTTGAGGACAGCTCAGACCTCGTCGCACCGAATCCAGACGGTAATGAAAAATTTCGTGTGAATGTCAAAAAAAAGGGAGATGAATTCTCAAATAAGGTATCTGCGATCGCCAATGACGGGAGTTTGCCGATCGAGACTGGTTTCTATTTCGACAGGCCTGGACATATGACTGTCTTAATAATGAAGTCCTTCGTCAGATTCTTTGTGGAGCCTTTATATTTCGCCGTCGAAAACCATACCTTCCCGTCACAGTAATTCTCAGCTTTCATGAATCTGGCAATTTCTTTCGACACCTGCATCAACTCTGAGGAGGTCACCTCGAACTTGATGGGGTGCTGATAGCTCACCTGACCTGAAACAGAATAGAATCCTGATTTAAAACCTGTCCGGGTGGCCCATATATCGGTCCTGAAAGGAGTGAAGAGGTAAAGAGAGATGTCTGTCTCTCCTTCAGACAGAGTGGTAACCTTGACAGGAAAGTAGAGATTCCTGCTTGCAAATCTGTAGAGGATCGGCTCTATGGACTTCTTCTCGCTGGTAAGCTCGATGACATCGAAGACGAAATAAGTGAATCCACGATTCATATAATCTGCTACAAGTGGATAAAGCCTGGCTACGTCTTCTGCGTTGTATTCAACCTGATTCCGGGTATAGAACTTCTTCACCCAGTCGGTAAACCCGTCGAGCCTCTGCACCTCTGCTATGCTGATGTCGTGAGCGCCAATCTTCTCGTGAAAGACAATTACTACTGCAGGCTGCTCATGTGAGGCAGCCTTACTGCCTCCTCCGCCTCTCAGGGAGCTCTCCATCTTTGTATACGGCATCGCAGGACGGTGAGCCGTAATGAGCTTTGCAATCCCCTCAAATGATTGATCCTTCGACTCCTCGACACGGGACGGCTTGGAGGGAAGTGGCATGAATTCGAGAACTTTGGAATTGGAAGTGGCATATTTATCGGTGGAGAGAATCATCAGCTCCTGTCCGTCCTTCCAGCATATTATGGCTTTCTGGCCCGCATCAAAGACGTTTATGTTCTCCTTCATTGTCGGCGGACGGAGGGGCATGGAGCCGCGATCTGCATTTACAATACCGCAGGTGAGAAGCAATGAGCCCAGCATTATCAGGCTGCAAACAATGAGCATTTTATTCATCGATAGTTCCCCCTTTAAATAGATATCATTTAATGCTTCTTCCCACCATAGATAAAACCTTCTTCAGAAAAAATGACAGGCTGTAAAAGACTGTTTCAGCCTTCTCATGCAATGCGGTAGAATTCAGATTGAATGTAGGTCTATCTTAGCATTTGTCGAATCATGGTATCAGAAAAAGGAGAACGATATGGGAGAAAGACTCGGGAATTCACTCCTGATAGTCGACGACACTGAGGCAAATATTGACGTCCTTGTCGAGAGCCTCGGAGATGATTACGACTTGCGAGTGGCTATGAACGGCCAGAGCGCCCTGGACCAGGTGGAACAGGAGTCTCCTGATATCATTCTCCTCGATATAATGATGCCGGGAATGGATGGTTACGAGGTCTGCCGCAGACTCAAGGAGAAAGAGAAGACAAGGACAATCCCAATCATCTTTCTGACTGCAATGACAGAATCGCAGAACGAGAAGATGGGTCTTGACCTTGGTGCCGTTGATTACATTCTGAAGCCTTTCAATCCCGACCTGGTAAAAGCCCGTGTGCGTAACCATATGGAGCTCAAACGGTACCGCGATCATCTTGAAGAGCTTGTGGCAAAGCGCACAGAGGAGAAGATGCTGATCATAAACACTTTCGGCATGATAGTGGATCCGATTGTACGTGACAAAATGCTCGAGGGAAAGATTGAGCTTGGCGGGGAAACGAGAGATACAACAGTCCTGTTCATGGATATCAGAGGATTCACATCCTTTTCTCAGGTTATGACGCCTAGAGAGCTTCTTCTCTTTATGAAAGAGTATTTCGATGTCACAGGTGAAGTAATCAAAGCTCAGAATGGCACAATAATCGAATACGTTGGAGATGAGACAATGGCTCTCTTCGGTGCGCCTCTGCCCATTGAGGACCATGCGTTGAAAGCCTGCACAGCGGCATTGTTAATGCAGCAGGCCCTCAATAGACAAAGAGAAATATGGCAGGAGCAGGGAAAGCCTATATTCAATTCAGGTATAGGAATACACACAGGCTCAATGCTTGTGGGGAACATCGGGTCATCAGAGCGCTACAAATACGGCGCAATCGGTGACAGTGTAAATATGGGCTCAAGGCTTCAGGAGTTTACCAAAGTCTATGGTGTGCCGATAGTCACAAGTGAGCACACGATAAGTCAGGTAAATTCAGGCTTTCATTTCCGTGAACTGGACTGCGTGAATATGAGAGGCAGGACATCGAAGATAAAAATCTACGAAATAATGGGTTTCAGTGACAAGGCTCTGTCTGAAGAGAAGACAATGCTTATCAGTACCTATGAAGAGGCTCTAAGCCACTATTACGGTAAAGATTACAGGCGGGCTCTGAAACTGTTCAAGAAATGCCTGGAATTACATCCGGGTGACAGTCCTTCTGAGCTTCTGTTGAGCCGAGTGGAGAACAGAGAAGAGGCAGAGAATGTATAAACTTCACTCCTGCTGCCATAAAACCTTTGCCATTGATACACTCTTCCACTCTTTCTGTATTTTTTCATTTAACGATAAACTGCAGAATGCTATCGGTGCGCTCCAGTACCAGTGATCTCCCTGGCGGTCTTTTTATATTCCGTGAAAAGATCTGAGAGCTCCTGTACCTCCCTCATTATTATTGCAGAATCAAGAGTAGTGAATATTCCGTCCTGCATCAGTACCTTTCCATTTGCAATGACGTGGCGCACCTCATTTCCATTGGCAGCCCAGATGAGATTTTCAACCACATTGTCAACACGTGTGGGAGTGAGGTTTGGGAACCTGAGATCGAGGAATATGACATCTGCATCTTTTCCCTCTTCCAGGCTTCCAGTGTTCATCCTCAGGAACCGCGCAGGCTCGATGGTGATCATCTCCAGAAGCTTCTGTGACGGGAGCAGATGGGCGTCCTTATGAAGCGCCTTCTGATACTGAGAAGCACACTTTGCCGCCATGAGGATATTCTGATTGTCAGCGCTTCCGGAACCATCAGTGGATATGACAACTGGTATTCCCATCTCCATCATCCTGATTATGGGGGGCATGCCTGAGCCCAGAATGGTATTGGCAAGAGGATTATGCACTACTTTTGTTTTTGTGTCCCTCAGGATTTCAAGATCTCTATCCGTGTTGTTGACCTGGTGAGCCAGGATGGTATTTTCATCAAGAAAGCCGATTTCATTGAAGTATTCAACCGGTGTTTTTCCATACTGCTCTCTGAACCACTTCGTGGTGTTGGGCTCTTCAGAAGAGTGGGTATGAATGAGGGTGTTGTGAGCCCGCGCCCATTCCTTTAAAGCCTTGAGCTGCTCCGGTCCGTTGGAAAAATCCTGATCCGGCCCAGGTATAATCCAGGTTCTCTCTGGACTGCCAAGCTCTCCAATGAGAGTATCAAGGCGACAGACCGCATCTCCGGGTTTGTCAAGAATCCTTGCATCGTAGTTTCTGTCCTGACCGCCCACGGCAACGATCATCTTTGTACCGGCTTCCACATTCGCATTGACTATCTCATCGACGTGATACTTGTTATGGTTACAGTGATGGACCATGCAGGAAGTGATGCCGTAATATATGTCATCAAGCCGGGCTTTCAGATATGTGACGTACTGCGGCGATTTCCCGAAATGGGCGCATAGTTTTTCCCTTTCTTCATTCATGAACCCCGAAAAGAGGTTTACTGCGTGATCGAGCCATTCGGTAAGAGGCTCATCTTTTGCGATGCCGATTATGGGCGATTCGTGATCGTGTCCATGAGCCTTGACGAAGCCTGGCATTACCACACCAGGCAGGCAGGGTATGGCACTTTTATCACCGATGTGATACTCTTCACTCCCTATTATCTGAAGCTCACAACCGTGCTTTTCACGGATTCTCATGCCAGTTTCTTCAGTATAATGACCAACTTCCTTTATTGAGCTTCCTTCAATAAGTAAGTATCCATCTTCTATCCTGATGTCTTTCCCCAGTTTTTCGCTTATTGGCAACAGGAAACGGCTTCTGATAACTTTGAAACGCTTATCGGTCATGGCTTGCAACCTGCCCTTCCAGTTATTGTTTTTACTGATATAAAGAACTTCTATCCTGATCCTTTAAGATTCAAGAATTCAGGTTGAGATTCTCCAAAAAATCCTTCTTTCCCCCCTGCCCCTCACCCCTGAGTGTCTCGGAATCAATGTGGTATTGCAGTAACCACGCGATCTTGAATTGCATAAGTGGGTCATTAATACAGAATATTATGCGCCACGACCTTCTTTGAAGAGGCTTTTAACTTAAATCATCACAAATCGGGGAATATAGAAGCAGGAACTCAGGGCTCCAATGAAGTACTTAATCCTTAAAAATATTTCAAATCTGCCGTAGTACAGTAAAGAGAAGTAATCGCAGCACCATATATTCAAATGTCTGTGTCCCTGCTCGGCTGTGCTTTGTTTTATACAGGGCCGTTTATCAGAAGAGAGGTATCAGCAATGAAAGTGTCACAGAGAAACTGGAGTCCGGAAAACGGCTGGAGCAGCTCATCATCTCTGGAGACTGATAGTCAGGCACAGCTTGTGCTTGCCTTTGCCGGAAGATCGATACTCGGCGAAAACAGTCATTACGATGAACTTAAGGCCTTTTATCCCAATGCGCATATTCTTTCCTGCTCAACAGCCGGAGAGATAGAGGATACTCACATTACAGACGAAACAATAATTGCAACAGCTGTCTTCTTCAAAGACACTGCACTCCGAGTGCTACAGCTTCATATAGATGATGTTGGAGACAGCCACATGGCCGGTGAGAAGATAGCAGAGCAGTTGAACAGTGACGATCTGAGCCACGTATTTATCATATCTGACGGACAGCATACCAACGGAACCAAGCTGGCAAAAGGCATGAGCTCAAGACTCTCCAGAAAGGTTCACATTACAGGAGGGCTGGCAGGTAACGGCGTGCTCTTCAAATGCACACTGGTAGGTCTTGATGCACCTCCTGAAGAGGGTAATATCGCTGCAGTAGGTTTTTACGGTGAGAAGCTGAAAGTAGGTTTCGGCTCAGTAGGAGGGTGGGACTCTTTCGGCCCGGAAAGGCTCATTACAAAATCCAGGGATAATATCCTCTATGAGCTTGATTATAAATCGGCACTCACACTCTATAAGGATTATCTTGGAGATAAAGCCAATGATCTTCCTGGCTCGGGACTTCTCTTCCCTCTCTGTATAAGGACTGAAAAAAGCTCAAAACCTCTGGTAAGGACAATTCTCTCTGTGAATGAAGAAGATCAGAGTATGTCATTCGCTGGCGACATGCCACAAGGAGCATATGCGAGATTAATGAAGGCCAGTTCAGACAGCCTGATCGAAGGGGCCAGGAAGGCAGCTGTCGCTTCACTGGAGGGCTCTCAGAATATCAGGCCTGATCTTGCCATCCTGATAAGCTGTGTGGGAAGAAGACTTGTCATGAGGCAGAGAGTTGAAGAAGAGATCGAGGCAATTCGCGAGGTCCTCGGCAATAATACTGTAATAACAGGATTCTACTCATATGGAGAGCTGGCACCTTTCAATCCCGGCCTCGCCTGTGAGTTCCATAACCAGACAATGACCATTACGACATTTGGGGAGTATGATGAATAAGCTTCTCGCCCGTCAGCTAAAAAAATACATTGGTGGTAATGCTGCAATCCCAGATGAACTCAATCCGCTCCTTCAGGCAATCAGTGATTCTTATGATTATTATGAAGAAGACAGGGCACTGATTGAACGATCACTGGAAATAAGCTCGCGCGAGCTTTCCCAGGCAAACTCAGAAATGCGCTCCGTATTCAGGCTCTTTCCAGATATCTTCCTGAAAGTTACACATCAGGGCAGGATTGTCGACTGTAATGTTGAAAATTCTTCATTTTTCTTCATGGATCCATCTCAGATGATGGGGCGAATGATCACCGAGATCGTCAATGAAAAGATCGGCGCTCTCTTTTACAAGGCGCTCGAGTCAGTAAAAGAATCCGGAACAAAGACAGTCTTCGATTACAGCCTTACTGCCAGGGGAGAGAAGCGGCACTACGAGGCTAGCTTCATGCCCCTTTCCGATGAGTGGATAGTAGTCTTCATAAGAGACATCACAAAGCGAAAGTTTGCAGAAGAGGCACTCGTCGAACAGTATGAGATAAAGAACGCACTGCTTTCATCGATACCAGCACTGGTTTATTTCAAAGACAGAAACCTTATTTACATAACAGCAAATAAAAGCTTTGCCGACACGACCGGAGTCTCTGTCGATCAGATTCAAGGGAAGACTGATTATGATTTTTTTCCTCTGGAAGATGCAATGGCTTACAGGAGAGCAGATCGTTATGTCATCGACCACGATGAGCCGATCTATAATATTGAAGAGCCCTATACAGCACCGGATGGAAGAATACTGACCGTGTCCACCTCAAAAGCTCCTTTTCACGATTCGGCAGGCAGGGTAACCGGTGTGGTTGCAATATCCATTGATATTACAGAACAGAAGAAGCTCGAAGAGCTGAAGAAGGGTAAATATGAGGCGGAAGCTGCAAACAAGGCCAAGAGCCAGTTCCTGGCAACCATGAGCCATGAAATCCGCACACCTATGAACGCCATCATCGGCATGACAGATATGCTCATGCAATCCAACCTTCCGCTGCAGCAGAGAGAGTTTCTCAATATAATTCACTCAAGCGGCAATGAACTTTTGAAGATCATCAATGACGTTCTGGACTTTGCAAAGATCGAGGCATCCCACCTGGAGCTCGAGCACTGCCCGTTCAATCTCCGCAACTGTGTTGAAGATGCAATCGACATGGTCTCTGCCATAGCCGGTCAGAAAGGAATTGAAATCCTGTTCAGCATGGAAGACAACGTACCTGAAACAATCGTTGGTGATATAACACGGCTCCGTCAGGTGATGATAAATCTGCTTGGCAATGCAGTAAAATTTACCGAACAAGGTGAAATCGAAATCATAATAAGAAGTACTTCAATAAATGAAGAGCTTTGTGAGCTTCTATTCACCGTAAGAGATACCGGCACCGGTATACCGACGGACAGGCTGCATCTCCTTTTCAACGCCTTCAGCCAGATCGATTCATCTACAACCAGGCACTATGGCGGAACCGGCCTCGGTCTGGCAATAAGCAAAAAGATAGTTGAGCTCATGGGAGGCAATATAGGCGTTGAAAGCAAATACTCTGAGGGCTCAAGATTCTTCTTCACTGTCAGAGCTGTAAAATCTTCTGAAAACATTGAAGACGGGAACGGTGAGCACGTTACAGCATTCAAAGGTAAAAGCGTGCTCATTGTTGATGATAATAAAAGCTGCATCGCAATACTGGCGAAGACTCTTACCTCATGGGGCATGAGCGTTCACAGTGCAATATCCGGTGAAGAAGCCCTTAACATCCTGCAGGACCGTATATATGATCTGGCGCTGATAGACTGCCAGCTGGCCTGTATGGACGGCATATCACTTGCAAGAGCAATAAGAGTCCGCTGCCCGGAGTGTACAATGCCTGTCATACTGCTTACTTCAATCGGAGAGGTGCAGGAAGGCAGAGAAGAGCTGGGCATATTGGCGACCATTCTGAAGCCGGCAAAGAACCGACACCTGAAAAAAGCACTGATAAAGGTATTTCAGAATACAGATAAAGGCTCTGTAACTCCAGCAGTTATGTCATCCGCCAGTGCCCCTCATCCGGTTGCCATTTCAATACTCATTGTAGAAGACAATCAGGTCAATCAGAAAGTTGCACTTAAGCTTATTGAGAAGATTGGATTCACTGCAGATGTGGCATCAACAGGTTATGAAGCGTTGAAGCTGATGAAGAGAAAAGAATACGATGTCGTATTCATGGATATTCAGATGCCTGGAATGGACGGATTTGAAACAACTCAGGTAATCAGAAATGAATTTCCTCACGATCGCCAGCCTTTCATAATCGCAATGACTGCCTGTGCCTTCAAAGAAGACAAGGAACAGTGTTTCAAAGCCGGAATGGATCACTATCTGCCCAAACCGGTTGACATAAGACACCTTGCAGAGATCCTGAACATTCCACTCTCAAGGAAGCAGAAAGCTTTCGATAAGGCAACCCTCACCAGGTAGATCTCCTGCAGCCCTGTAAAATATTACCATTCACTCCTGATTCGTCAGCAGATGCTTCACAATTGATTCCAGGCTGTCCATGCGTATGTTGAATGCCCCGGATATCCGGCGGTATGGCCGCTTTATATCTGCAGCCACTAATGCCAGAGTGCTTTCGGGATAGGCACGGCCGAAGGCGAAAAGTCCTGCCGGATCTGCATCCAGAGAGCGAACAGCGCACTTTATGGCAAGGGGAGGAACACCGCGCCTGCGCACCACCAGGTCTGCCTGATGTCCGCGCTTGTCTCTCCAGTAGTAGAAATGACGGCTCTGGAGCTTTCCAATCATTTCATTCAAAACAATGTGCTCCCACAAGAGAGGCTCCATTCCATTCTCAATAGTACTCCATCCTTTATGACAGCAGACAAAACCAGTATCAAATGCATATACTCTGGGCGCTGATGTGATCTCAGTCGGTCTGTGAGTACTGTAAGGACGAAGCACATATACGATGTTGGCCCGCTCCAGCACAGCAAGATAGTTGGTTATTGTAGTGCGGCTCACCCCACAGTCCCGGGCGAACCGGGTTGATTCAAATATTCCTCCGCTCTCTTCCATAAGAAGTTCTATAAACCGCTGAAAGGAATGGCGACGCTCTATTCTGAAAAGCTCCTGAATATCTCTGTAAAGGAAAGAATCCATCCATTGCTGAAACTCCCTTTCCACAAGTATTTCAGACGTGAAGAATGACGGAAGTCCTCCGTGCAGCATGCGGAACAGGAGATCGGTGTTTTCAAAATCCCTTTGATCATCAGTAATCATTGGAGTAAGAAATATCTCACCTTTGAAAACAGATGGGATATCTCCGCAGAGGGAAGTCGGATTGGCTGTTATTGAAGCCGTGGCAATTATTCTGACTGCTCTGTGATGTTCACAGGCAATTTTCAACAACTCTGAAGGATTATTCAGGCGGTGAATCGCATCTAAAACAATACGCTTACCATCTAATTCTGAAAAAAAGCGATTTGGTGAATACATGAGCCTACGCGTTCCCGGTAATTCACAATCAAAGTATTCTATTTCTCCCAAACTCTTACATATAAAAGTCTTTCCCGACTGCCTCACTCCGGAGAGCCAGAGGATAGAATTCTGCTGCCACAATCTTTCAATCAGCTTTTTCCAGAAAGCGCGATGTACCATACATGACAATTATAGCACAGCGCGCTACCATGTGCAATCGCTTTTGCATATAGTAGCGCTAAATCATAAAAGCCATACATCCCGCCTGTTCGGCTCAAGCCTGCCACCCTGGATCTGACTGTCAAGTGAAAGCGCCGTCTGATCAGAGCGTGATCACTGCTCCATATTGCCTGCACGGCCTCTTATGTGATATGATCTATTGAGACTGTTCGAGCGTTGATTTTGCATTCTTCAGAGAACATAACGAAGCACTCCTTATATCATCAAGCGGTATGCAGCAGACGGGTTTTATACTCACCAGCATAACAAACTGCAGGAAATGCAGCCCTGGAGTCAAAGAACCAGCCATGATTCTGAAAGTGCGATATTCCGGAAAACCGGATGCTGCTGTCACAAGAGGCATCACACCGAACGACTTGAAGCTCATCAATGAGTTTCTCAGCGGCAGCGACCGTCACACAGGTGAACAGGGCCGTGAGACGCCTCTCAATCAGCATACCAAGAGGGTGCAGCAGCTTCTGGGAGTGCCAGAAGGGGGAACAGAATAATGTTGAACGAGCCAGTCACGAGCTGTCTTGCACCATCCTTTCTACCTGCCACAGCTGTGCTGGAGATGACTTACTGCTGTAACCACGAATGTCTCTTCTGCTCATGCCCCTGGTATTCTCCCCGCCGGGACTACAAAACTTACCGGGAGCTGACAGTGAAGGAGTGGAAAGGTGTCATTAGAAAGCTCTGCACAATGGGAATCTCGAGCTTCGCCTTTACAGGAGGTGAGCCGCTTCTGAAGAAGGGTATCTTTGAGATCATTGCCTTTGCCGCAGAATGCAGTGCAATCTATATCGAAACAGTCGGAGACTCTCTTGTAAGGGAGGAAAAGCCGCCTGAGCTCCACCTTCTGAGCAACGGCAAAGTTGTAGACGACCGTGTCCTTCAGCTCTGCAGAGAGCATTCAATCCATCTGGGGATGAGCCTTCCAGGTTTGTCATCCTTTAAAGCTCATACTCAGAAAAGCGAGGTTCATGAGGTAACATCCAAATTTGCTGCTGCCCACACACTGGGCCTTTCCACTCATGTAGGGATCACCGTGACAAAGAAGAATATCCACGAACTTTATGAGACAATGGCCGAAAGCCTTCTGGCCGGCGCTGATTCAGTGCTCCTCAACAGGTTCATGCCTGGAGGGAGGGGCCTCTCACATACAGATGAGCTCATGCTCTCATGCAGCGACATCACCGTAATGCTGGACACCGCAGAAGAAGTTCTCAGAACGGCAAATCGCAGGGGGAATATAGGCACAGAGCTTCCTCTCTGCCTGATTGACGAGGATAAATACACTCATCTCACAGTGGGCACACAGTGCTCGGCAGCTACAGATTTCTTTGTCATCGACCCTGCAGGCTATTTGCGAGTATGCAATCATTCAACGGTGCAGATCTGCCATGTTAATGAGATAGAAAAGGCAAAAGACCATCCCTACTGGCGCCGATTTGCTCTAAAGGACTACCTCCCGCGCCAGTGCAGCGGCTGTACCGCCATTGGCAGATGCGACGGTGGATGCAGGGAGGCGGCACATATATGGAGCGGTCAGGTAGATTCCCCGGATCCTCTCCAAGTAAATGGAAAGATAAATAAGATAGGCTTTTCTGCAGGGAGGGATCAGTAAATCACACCAGCTTCTCCAACGGTATATCGATATCCAGAGTTTTGAGAACGCGCTCCACATTGTCCCGGAGATGCCCTGTGACGGCATTTTCCTTTTCCAGTGCCTGTTCTCTTGTCAACAGCCCTTCCCTGATCAGAACGGTGAGGAAGAAGCCATCGTGGGACAGCCCTGTTTTAGCATAAGTGCGGTAGTTCAGCAGGTGATGGAGCATACAGTCCTGCCTGACCTGTTTCCCAGCAAGAGTCTCCCACCCTGCTTCTCTGTTCAGCTCTTCCATGTGCTTGAAAGGATTGTAAGGTATATATTCAAAGAAGAAGAGTGTTTCCAGCCCTGTACCTTTGAATGAAACCTCGAAGAAGGGGTCCAGACCAGACAGGCCCTTTGTGATGCCCATCTCAGCGTTGTATTTCAATCGATATGATAAGTGACGGGCACAGCGCAACATGAAGGGGATATGCCAGAAATACTTCAGAACCCGGTAATCTCCTACGAGGCTGTCATAGAATCCTGCAATTCTGGAGATGCTCCATTTCCCGGAGTGCTCGCCGTATGTATCTCTGAAAGTCTGCTGTGATGGACTCAGAAATGCATCAGGTGAATCCTCGAAATCGGTGGAGCCCCATATTACAAATGGAATGTTTCTCTTTTTTGCTTCGGTAATGGCTGCAGTCCGAGTGCTGTTTTCACAGGCAATGCACGCACCTCCAAGTCCGGATACACCGGCAAACTTACCGTATTGCGCCATCTTCATGCTCTCCTGCAACATCTTCTTCCTGTATTTACTCGCTTTGACAACTGCTAGCTCAACAGAGAGAGCATTACAGAGCTTCTCGATATTGCTTTTCGTCTGCTCTTCGATGAATCCCGAGTCGAAATGAACAGCAAGAGGCTTAAGTCCCATATTTCTCGACAGGTGAAGAAGTATATAGCTGCTGTCCTTTCCACCTGAAAGAGGCACGATGCAGTTATATTCACCGCTCTTCCTGGAGAGAATCTTTTCGCGGAGCTTATCCTCTCCCAGCAGTTCACGGCGCACATGCGGAGAAGTGTCGTGGCGTCTGCAGAATGTGCAGAGGCCGTTCTCAAAGGTGATGCCCGGATATGAGTCTGGAATGATGCAGCGGGAACAGGCCATGGTAAAATCCTCTATGTCTTGGAACTTCTATAGAAACGTTGCCTGCCCCCCTGTGGGGGTAAAGGCTGCGTTTGCCTGTCCCCGTTAAGGGGGGAATGGTGGAACACCGGAATGATGAACCTCTCTAAAAACTATCCTTTATCCATATTCACTGGATCGGAACCCTGATATCTGAGATTTCGTGGAAATGTGAAATAAACCCTCCATTGGGTTGCAGGCCTCGCTCTATTATGCTCTCACGCTTATGTCTATTCTGAATTTAACAGTGGAACAGGAATACAGGTATCAACTTCTGCCGAATAGAAAAGCGACTGCACTTTGACCCACCTGCCGAACATCTTACCAACGATGTCCATATGCACAGGGATCAGCTGTTTACTGACAGAATATCGTTGAAATATCGCTTAGATTTTAAGGGCCACGATGGAAACAGGAGCTCTGCCAATAGACGAACTGCTCGAAGAGATCAGACAGTCGCTTCATTCTAACTCGACTGTCATTGTAAATGCATTCGCAGGGAGCGGAAAGACTACCAGAATTCCCCCTGCCCTGCTTTCCCATTTCAACGGAAAAATTCTGGTACTGGAGCCACGACGCATCGCAGCTCGGCTTGCTGCAGAATGGGTAGCGGAAGAGCTTGGTGAGCAATGCGGCAATACTGTTGGATACCAGGTGCGTTATGAAGATGTGAGCACTGCAGACACAAAGCTTAAATACATCACAGAAGGCCTTCTTCTAAGATACATGTGCAGCAATGCCACACTTGAAGGCATCGACTGTGTGATACTCGATGAGTTTCACGAGCGTCACCTACACACTGATGTGGCTTTTGCACTGCTGCGCAATCTTCAGATGACTTCCAGGCCCGATCTCAGACTGATTATCATGTCCGCGACGATGAATGTGGAGCTTCTCTCCAGGCGTGCTGAAAGATCCCGGACATTTTCGATGGAAGGGAAATTTCATCCCCTGACCATTGAGTATATGTCCTCTCCCGCAGACAGGCCTCTCAGAAATCAGGTGAGTCTGGCTGTAAAGGAGATGTTTCTGGATCTGAGATGCCAGGGTCACCTTCTGGTCTTCCTGCCGGGCCTGGCAGAAATCAATGCCTCCATTGAGGCTCTGAATGACTTTGCGGAGAAACACGGCGCACTCCTGCTGGAGCTTCGCTCAGAAACTCCTGCTGATAAACAGAGAATGGTCTTCTCTCCTTCAGAAAAAAGAAAGATCATACTCGCCACCAATGTTGCTGAAACAAGTGTCACCATCAACGGAGTAACCGGCGTGATCGACTCCGGACTTGCCAGGATTGCAGGTTTTGCCCACTGGAGTGGCCTCCCCACATTGGATGTCAGGCCTGTGTCCCAGGCTTCATGCATCCAGCGGGCCGGCCGGGCAGGCAGAACCTCACCGGGCATAGTGAAAAGACTTTACACAGAGCACGATTACCTGCGGCGTCCGCAATTCGAGAGGCCGGAGATAACGCGCAGTGATCTCTCCCAGATATTGCTGGAAACAGCTTTCATACTGAGCACAGCGAGAGGTAAGGGAACAACTCTCCCGGAGCTTCCCTGGCTTGAGGATCCGCCCCTTCGGATGATCGATTCGGCCTGCGATCTCTTGAAAATTCTCGGAGCCTTCGATGAGAATGGTGACATGACTTCACTGGGCAGGCACATGTCTTCTTATCCACTTCACCCCCGCCTTGCCAGAATTGCTGTAAAAGGCAGGGCCCTGGACTGCGAAGCCCAGGCACTGCTGGCAGCGGCTCTCATTGCAGAGGGTATGCCCGTCAAAAAAGGAGTGCCAGAGAGAGGAAAATGTGAAAGCGATATTGGCCTGCAGTATGAGCTGTTCTGTGAGCTCGAAGTCGACCCGCATTCTCTGGATCGACACGCATCCATCGTGGATCGCGGCAGATTCAGACGAATCAAGCGGGCTGTGGAGTCGCTCTGCCGAGGACGTGGCTTGAACTGGAAGGCCTGCCTGACTCCACCAGACGATGAAGAACTGGCTGAACTTATACTTTCAGGATTTCCTGACAGAGTTGCCCAACAGAGAGCAGTGGACAGACAACGTTCCGGCACTTTCACTCATCCGGCGAAGGCTGAGCTCAACTTCTGTCTCGGAGGGGGAGGCACACTATCCAGAACCAGCGCAGTAACAGACAGCCGCTTTCTGATTGCGGTGCTGGCAGATGAGAAGACTGCCGATTCCGATGCCGCAACAGCCATATCTGTATATGCGGCGCAGGGAGCGAGCCCTGAGCTTCTCGCTCTTTCAGGGAGCAGCCTTGTCAGGGAAGAATCACTGTGCTTTTTTGATGAAGCAGCCGGGCGGGTGAGAAGAGTTGAGCGCCTCCTGTACGGTCGCCTCGTGCTGGAAGAGTGCTACCTTAATCCTGATGACAAGACGTGTGAGGAACTGCTTGCAGAAGCTCTCAGGAATTCATGGCCCAGACCGTTCAGGAGTGACGATGCTCTATGTCAGTATGCCTCCAGAGTGAGTCTGCTGAAGGAAACAGGTATTCAATGCACCTTTCCTGACCTGAAAGGTGAAGATTTCGGGGCACTGCTGAGACATATATGCAGCGGAAAGCGAAGCTTCGATGAAATAGCCTCAAGGAGTCTGGATGAATATATAGAGTCGATGCAGGGCACTGAGGCAGCGCATACCCTGGCGTTACTGGCTCCTCAGAGAATCCATATAGGCTGTAACAGGAAGGCTCCGGTTCACTATGAAGAGGGGAAAAAGCCCTGGGTAGCATCCAGACTGCAGGATTTCTTCGGTGTCACAGAGACACCGCGAATCGCAGGAGGAAAAGTGCCGCTGGTAGTGCATCTCTGCGGCCCCGGAGGGCAGGTTGTGCAGGTGACTGCAGATCTGAAGAGCTTCTGGAGCAATTCCTATCCTTCTGTAAGAAAAGAGCTCTCACGTCAATACCCGAAACATTACTGGCCGGAGAATCCAGAGACTGCAGAGCCGAGGATTCCGGGACGTGGAAACAGGAGACAGGGAAAATAGCTGCCGCAGCTGTAAAACAGTATTCGCACGTGCGTGGGAAGAAGCTCGATTCGGCTCAGGAGAGGACCTCTTCTATCGATTTGAGGCGCTCGAAAACTGTGGGATGATCGTCGAACCTCTTCTGCTCCTGCAGCCGTCTGGCTATTTCATCATCATCATAGTAACCCTTTTTCTTATAGACATCTTTTCTTATCAATTCGAGCCTGGCTTTCTCCTCATAGTCACAGATTGCTCTGATGGCACTGCGGGCATCATCTGCAGGGAAGCCGGCTTTCTTCATCAGCTCTGCACCCCGGCGATCGGCCAACAGCTCGTTCTCTCTGTCATAAGCCAGTGTGGAGTGAAAAAAGCTTTCTTTCAGCTCTTTTCGATAGTCCCCAACAGTCTTGTCAGTGCCCTCCACCTTGACCTTTGATTTCAGCAGCGTATTTGAAAGGGTGAGCTGCTCAAAGAGATTCTGCCCGATGTCTTCAAGAGAATCCCTGTCTTCCGCATGGGCTATCTCATGGCCGATGAAGAGCGCAAGCTCACCATCTGAAGGGAACGCTTCCATCATGCCCCTTGTCACAAAAAGATGTCCCGGTGCTGAATGTGCATTTATCTGATCGCTGTCAAGCACAAGCAGCTTATAGGCTGCAGCTTCCAGGCTTGAATGAGACAGAAGCTTTCCCGCTAATGTCTCGAAACGATGGGTCAGTTCTTCACTCTTTGAGATTCCAGTCTTACTGACAAGCTCATGGCTTGCTTTCCGGCCGAACTCCTGCTCCATTTCAGGTCCTGTAAGTGTTTTGCCTATGGCCCCAGCCATGCCTACGAAAAGAGGACCTGCCAGTGGAGCAACACCTGCATTTGCCACAGATATAATCGCCATGAGCAGAGAAAGACCGCAGTATGCATTGATGGTGCGCTCACTGGCTTTCATCTCCTGCAGCTTTTTGATATCCCTGTTGAAGTCATAGAGTGTTGGAGGCTTGTCAGGAATGGTCTTGCCCTCAGGATTGTACCACATCATTTCATCGTGCAGGAGCTCCTGGGGCTGCCTGCTGAGTTCATGCGATTCGGCCTCTTTAATGCGGGATGCCTCCAGCTCCCTCAGATAGCTTCTTGCAAACTGAACAGGATCTATCGAGTTCATGACACTCCTCTGATAATGCTTCTATTCTTATTATACTCTACAAATATAGCTTTTACAACAGGCATGCGGCGAATTCCTGAGAGTTGCAATGGACAATACAATCAAAACAAGGCAGGCCCTTTATAGAATCAAATCCGGCCTGACTGGCTCTAAACTGAAATGAGAGCTCAACCATTTACTCTGCGACACTCCACCTGAGTCAACAAGAACATTCCAAAAAACAACAGAGTTGAATACGACACATAAGTATTTCATCTGCCTGTGTATATATGTTCACAAATTGTTCATTGCCTGATATACTGTTACCGCATATAATAGAGGTGTGCTTATTCGCACTCGCATTAAACCTGTTCAGGTGATAAACTATGCCCTCGCCAATCAATAGCGGTGTTTTTCGATTCCACATACCTGATCTCTTCAACAGCAAGCCGAAGCCTTCAGAAAGGATCCAGGCCATGGCTGCAGATGGTCTGGAAGACTTTAATGCTGCCCGAAAGGAAGTTAAGAAGATTGCCATAGGAGATGTGGAGATCGCCAGGATAGCAAAGTACTCACCTGATGACGCAACAAAGAATACTGCCACAATTGCCGGAGAACTGGCCCGAAGAGTCAGCGAAAATGCCCGTATAGCGATATATGGCGGCGCACTGGCAACGCTATCTCACCCCCTGGGCCAGATGCTGGCCCAGGGCCTTTCAGATACCGCGTATGAAGCAGTGAAGCGTTGCACTGTCCCGCAGAGCAGCAAGGAAATAAGTGATGCCTTCGGAGACGAGATCGCTGCCTGTTCTCCGAAAGAGGTGAAAACTTTTATCGGTGTCATGAAGAAGATCGATGAAGTACTACCTGATGAAGCCAGAACAGCGGGCTTTGCAGGGGGATTCAATGCACTCAGCACCAGTATCAGTCAACCTCTGGGCGAGATTCTCCTCACTGCTGCCAGAGCCTCGCTGGAAACACCTACAGCTGCAGAATCCCAGGCTTTGGCATCGCGTTTCTACATGAAAGAATTTGCGTGCCTCTCCGAGAAATTAGAGACAGAGAGAGCATCAGCAATAAATGTAAACGCAGCTCCGCCGCCCCTCCCTGCTCTTATGGCCCCCGTAGGAGCCTTTTTATCAAATATCACACAGGATCTCACCCGCTCCCTGGTCGATAAAAAAATGGAAAGTCATATTAGAGGCGCATATTTTGAGATGCTTGCGCATCTTTCCCCGGAGCCTTCCGTAAAGGCCCTCGCCACGGCGGCATCGAATGCCCTCTCTCCTGAACAGCCTCTCTGCAGAACAAGCTTTCAGGAAGCAGAAGAAGTAAGTCGTGTGGTCATTGAACGGATGACAGAGAAAGTCCCGCAAAAGCCCGGAGATGCACTTCTCCAGGTTTCCCAGACACTGGTCGGGACCATCTCTGACCCAGAGAGGCTGGCGTCTGCAGTGAGGCCATTTTTCCAGGAGATGGAGAAATATCACGGCGATTACGTAACTAAGAGTCTTGCAAGGGCAGCTGTCAATGCCAGGGAGGAAAAGTCTGTCAGTTCTCTCAGCGAGTCGGCAGCCTACAGGGCAGTTATGGAAGTGTTGCGTGAGCCCTCAGGAGATGGACAGACGATGCTCGCACATGCGGCACTGAAAGCCATGCTCACCTGTAATATAATGGGGGGAAGTGCTTACGGTGTTACAAGAAATGAGAAAGAAGCCTGCGATTCGACAGCAGTCAAGGTAGCCCAGGCATTCATGGAAGAGATTGCCAGATCAGCTGGCGATCCGGTTTCAAAGGCACTTGCCGAGACAACCTTGACGGCTTTTTCTTCGAAACACCCGTCTGTTGCAGTTATCGCATACACGGAAGTGTTAAATGCACTGTCACAGAGGCCATTACAATCCCTGGAAGAGGCGTGCATAAAGGTGATGAAGAGCATAGCATCGCTCGATCCTCCCTGCCGTGAAACAGCTCAGGCATCAACAGCTTTTGCCGGTAAGCTGATGGAGATGACGGACAATGAGGCATTGAAGCACATGATCAGCGCAGCTCTACATATCGAAGGATGCCGCAACTGCTTTTACTCTGAAAAGATAAAAGGCACGAACTCTTATCCAAACAGTGATGTCTATGCCATCCGTTCATTGGCAGATGCCCTTCAGAGCCCACAGAAAAGCCTGCCACCAGAGAAGGCAGTGGCTGAACTGGCCCTGGCCGGAATTGCCGGTTTGAAAACCAACCCAGAGGAGATTTATGACGGTGGTGTCGGATTGCTTTCCGAGTCGTTCATGAATGAAATCAGGAAATGCACAGACGATCCCAGGATCACGGCACTTATCGACAATGCAGCTTCGATCATACGATCAGTGCATTTCAAAGACAAAAACACTTCACTTCTTTTATATAACGAACTTTTCAGCATTATCTCGAAAGGGTTTTCCGGCAATGCAGGTGAAGAGTATGCGCTGCTGGCAAAGGCCTCCAATGCAGAACAAGGGTTCCCTGAATCAAGGGCGAATAAATCACGGCAGTTTATGGAGAAGTGTGCGGAAACCTCTCAGGATTCCCTGTTGAAGGCTCTTCTCCCTGTCATTTCACATTTGCCTGACGAGGCATTCTATGACAGCAGTACATTCCTTTACTGCGCCATGGCGGACCTGTTCCTGGCTCCCCATTCAGAGATCCCTGTGGAGAAGGCACTAATCACTATTGCCAGTGAAGCTGTATCCAGAATGGTCAAGAGTTCCTGCCAACAGGATGACAAATACCGCGGCATATATGAGATTACCAGCTGCACAGCAAGAGAAATCGGAGCTGTCAGCACAGACCCGGTGGTGAAGTCACTGGTGAAAAAGGCAGAAACGATTCCTTCCTTCATGGATGAGCATTATAAGCAGTCGATAGAGTATTACGGATATCACACCATGGGAGTCAGCGAAAGAACGAAAATGGAAAAAGAGAAGCCTCGGTTCGATGGACCTGCAGCGTGCATGAGGGCACTGCTCAGGATTATAGCTGACGCACCAGGTACGGCGCTGGAAAAACTCTATGCTACCGTTGCACTGGATGCCATGTCCATTGCAGAAACGCCTGAAGGGAAGGCAGTCTCTGCCCGTCCCTTCATAGATGCTCTCGGAGGCCTCGTCACCGATCCAAGGGTGGCAGCGCTCCTCGGTATACTCGAGAATCTTCCCGATGAGCACTCCTATGAGAGTGAAGCTTCGATAAGCAATGAAGCTCTTTCTGCACTGATAAACCCTGAGGAGACTGATAAGCCATTACACGAATACATTGCTGCCCGGGGACTCGATGCAGCGCTCGCCTCACCTGAAAAAGGCAGGGGCGAGATTGTCACTGCCTATCTCAAAGGGGTGGAGAAGTCTCTGTCGACACAGTCTGGGACAGGAAAATCAGTTAAAGATGAAAAGGCCGAGACATTAAAAAGTCTTATGCGGATTGCAACCGCCCCGCTGCGACAGTTGGAGAACCAGGAACTGCTGGGTATTGACGCCCTTTCTTTTGCAGCCAGCCCGGAAAAAAGAGGAGAGCCCCTCCATTCATTTCTCGCTTCCCGTGCGCTGGCACTGGGAGCAAATGTCCACTCCAGCCAGAGACTCGAGATCTACTGGGCCGGTTACCGGGAGATTATAAGCCTCATGAAGGATGAAGAGCTGGCAAGACAGTTTAAAGTTCTCTGCGAAAGCCATACGCCATATGAGCAGAAGTTGAAGTATTTTGAAAAGGCTTTGACGAATATAGTGGAAACCCAGCAAAGTTTAGACCGGCTGAAAGAACCTGAGGCTTCCGACGCCAGGGATGTGGAGATACATGTGGATGATGATGGGAAGGATGTGCTCAACATAGACGGGATAAGACTTGCCATCAGACAAGAAGAACCAGAAAAGAGCGGGAGTTCCTCTATGACCGCAGTCCGTAATAATTCCTGAGGGTACAATGGACAATACAATCAAAGCAGGGCAAGCCCTGGAGAGAATCAAGGCCGGCTTGACCGGTTTTAAACTGAGCCGATGTCTCTTCCACGATAAAGATAATGGATTGAAAAATCTGAATATGGGGAGATGCTCGTCGTGTGTGAGAAACGGCTTTACATGGCACCTCATAGACGTTGAGGGCGAACAGAACGGGCAGCGATTCAGACAGACCATAGTCGCCACGGAAGTTCCGAATATACAGTTCCCCTTATTCTATCTTCGGAATGAATCAATATGGGATCTGGATCTCCTGGGACATGCGGAGAAAAGTGATTTTCTAAACTGTCCCTCCTTCAACGCGCGCTTCTATCTTACAGGTCCTGATAAAGAAGCGCTTTGTAATTTCTTCACTGCTGACAGACTGGTGCAGATCGAACAGTTAGGCAAGATCGACATAGCCGAAGGATGTGGGCAGATATTCCTTTATTACAGGCAGGACTTTCAGATCGATCCTGAAGTCAGCGGCCACTTTCTGGATCAGGCCTGTAAACTGCTGCAACACTGCCTCCCCCCATAACAGGACGCCACTCTGATTAGTACATCATAAACCAGCCTCAGAAAACAAAGCCCTGGAGGAGTGCCGTGGAGCCAAATGCAGAGTCTGTCATCACCTGGCAGGAAGTAGAGGAAAAAATAAGATATTTCAGATTCGTAGAATATTCGACCAGACTGGCTGCTCATAATGTCTTTAATAAGCTATATGACCTCGATACACTTGCCGAAGGAGACTTTACCTGGAAAATTCTGAAAGTGAGCTTAGATAGTGACATTAAACCGACAGTAGCGATGACGAAGATACAGCACGTAAAGATGCCTGATTTCTTTCTGCGAAATGAAACCTTCTGGGATTTGAATATAATCGGGACCGATCCTGACGTTGACTTTAAAGATTTTCCTTCATTTTCAAAGCGTTTCTTTCTCACAGGCCCGGATCATGAGGCAATCAGAGAATATTTTACTCCTGCCATACTCTCCAGATTCGAGCAGGTGGAGAAGATTGCAGGTGTGGCACAGACACACTGTAATCTTTTTGCATATTACTGGGTGAATCGCACTATCGACCCTGAAGATTTTCCATATCTGGCAAAAGAGGCTGCCACAGTGCTCCGTCTGTGTCTCCCTGGTTGAACAGGCGCCATGCTGAATGTATCAGCACGCCTGCCGCGCTGATATCTCAATACCCCAAGCTCACGATCCGAAAACTTTTTTATTATTGACGATAAGGAATTTATCCCATTTCGTATCCCTGGAAAACTGAAGCTCGCCGTATTTTCCCATATTGGAGGGGCTTTCCGTGTAGTCTCTCTTAGTGGGGCTGTATATGGAGATGCCGTGTGCATCATACTCCCCTTCTGATATCTTCATCAATGTGACGTGCTCGCGACCATCAGGGGACTGGCTCTCTTCTACCACTTCCTCCCTCTGGTAGGGGCTCGTAATCTTAAGCACCACACTGTCCTTTACGGCCTTCATGACTCCTTCTGCGGCGCTCTTGAGGTCTTCATCTTCAATCTTGTCGCTCTTTGCAAGCTGTTCGGCAACACTGTATAGATCCCGGATATGAGAGTAGTATTCGAGATAGTAATTTCTGCTGAAGTTCTGAGCATTGTTGAGGGCTTCCCTGATATCCCCGGCTTTGGCAGATGTACTCATGAGCTTTTCTGCCAGCACCTTGACTGCATCCTTAAGATCAGGCATCTTCGACAGATCCATTGCCGATTTGGTGACGTAGGCACTTGGCTTGTCCCGGTAATATTCAACGATATGAGCGGCAAGATCTCTGGCGGTAAAAGAAGAGCCGGATTCGACTTTCCCCTGAAGATGCTGAATCAGCGGTGAATACATGAAGGCATCGGTAGTGGCAATCTCCTCTGAAGCTGTCATATACTGAGCCCTGTCCTTCAGCTCGTATGCCACTTCACCACTCCCCATCAGGCACGCTACCATATCTATAACATCAGGCTTCACTCCGGTCACCTTCTCAGTATCTCTGAAGGCACTTGCAATCTGAGGTGCCGTCATGATGTGATTACCGCCTGCAGTGGCATCATCTGTGAAAGCGCCGCGCCATCCTCCGCCGTGGTCCATCAGTACCACCAGGTAGTGCTTTGCAGGGTATTTCTGGATTCCCCACGTCAGAAAATCTGAGAGAGTCTTCGGATCGCTCATGTCCTTCTCGCCCAGATCGGCTACTACAGGTGAGTTAATCTCCCTGACTGCCTGAGAGTTTGACGGATCATCCTTCTGTACTACATATCGCCGCACACCGGACCAGTCGCCATCGATACTGGTGGGCTCGTAAGGTCTGCCGATCTGCTCGTTGATCTCTTTCAGTTTTTCCTGTGATATTCGTCCCAGCTCTGCAAGCACTGTAACATTCTTATCGGAGCCTGCCGCTTCGAGATCGAGCATGGAAAGAGCAGCATAAGGCTCGAGATCGTTGTGTCCATCAATATAGCAGAGGACGGTCCATTCCTTCTCCGTCGGCCCGGAAAGAGCTGGTAAAATATCTGACAGACGGGCGTCATTGAATACAACCGGTGCAGGTGAAGTCCTCGGACCAGAAAGCTCTACACTGTCTTCTGCACCTTTCTGTGTCTCCTCGTTCCGCGCCCTCGCTTCCCTTGCTTCAAAGCTTTTGATGAAAGCATCTCTGCCGTGAATCTGCATATGACCGGCTGATGATATATCGTTCATAGTGGGTTCCCCTTTCCAGTATCTGTTTTTAGAATAGCAGAGTAAAATTTAAAAATCAAGCATCAATTGTAAAATTTATGTGCAAAATTGACAGAATTTTCATGCAGATTCTCAGGATACTTTCAACCACTGTCGACTGAAGTCGACAGACTGCATGTCGGTGCCACTTGTAAGTCCGAGTTGACTTGAAGTCAACTCTCAATCTGAAAAGGATCATCGCTCTCCTCACCCTCTATATGCCCC
>Ga0302251_1000709_pt1 | contig 26909 bp, 19 predicted proteins | sample AAG_RA_Gln_MG_FD_193534 | JGI IMG/M metagenome (GOLD analysis project Ga0302251, IMG submission 193534) | Enriched activated sludge microbial communities from anaerobic digester in WTTP, New Holstein, Wisconsin, United States - AAG_RA_Gln | ecosystem: Engineered > Bioreactor > Anaerobic >...
TGCGAGGAAATGACCAATCTTGAGGTGCGATCCTGGGATGGCAGGTGGAAATTTGTCTATGAGGTTGCCGACGGATGATGCACCACCGGCTGTCGTGCGAAAAAAACCTATTTCCCGATCTCTGAAAATACTCTGATGCAGTGGAAGGGTACATTCATCTCTCCGAGGGAAATCTCAATCGGTTGATTCGTACTACAGGAGCGACCAGGCACACAAATCGAGCTTTTAATAGCGTTTTCACTCAGTGCGAGCGACGGCCTGCTCCAGACATATTCTTCCATTTTCCGGGCACCCGCATTTGGCACCCGGCGCATCTGTTTTTATTATAACGGCAAACTCCGATTGAGAACAATGATAATGACAATGTATTAACCCTTTATCCAAAATAGCCCCACCCAGACAGGAGAGTCCAGGCCCAATGAGGTCTCCATAGGATGGGAGTCTTGTGCTTCCAGCTCTCCAGTTGTAAATAGGAACCACTGCATTGGAAAATCGGAAATATAGGAAGAACGCATGAACGATACAGGTTATTACAGGTGGAAGATTGAAATCATGTCAGGTATCAAAAGCAAGAGAGCGGAAGATCATGAAAAACACTCTGTTATTGCTCTTTACAGCCGGGGTAATCTTTATTGTCACTATCGTTTTTTCCGCAGGTCACGCTGTAAGTGGGCCTGAGGTCTCGGCACAGGTGTTTGTTGACTTCACACGTGTGGTAGGTAATGTAGCGCGCCTTTCCGGAGTGCAGGGCTCTCCCTTTCCCACAGTTAAGCACGACGTGGTTAAAACGAGACTGTTCAGGGATTGCAGCATAGAGCTCTCCAGGTTTCCACAGGACTGTTATCCCAACACACTCACTCTTGCCGGTATCTTTCCTGATGCCGTGGCGAACCCGGATGATCCCGGGAGCTATCATTTCGAAGCCATTGACAGACATATCAGAGCAGCGAAGGACGCAGGCTCTGACATCCTCTGGCAAAGCTCGTACGACATAGGGATGTCAGACTCCTGGGTGGATGCCAACCTCGGCGGCAAGGCTCCCTGTGATCTGGCAAGATGGGGGAGGGTGGTCACGAAATGCCTTCAGCATTTTAACAACAGGTGGGCTGGCGGCATCGATCACAGTGTTAAATTTGTGGAATTCGTTAATGAGCCTCTTGGTCTGGGAGGCTACCGGGGAAGGGGAAGAGAAGCCATCTCAGCCTTCATTCATTTCCTTAAAACAATTGAGCGCTATAATTCCATACACCCTGATACCAGAGTTGAAGCAGCAGGTCCCGGCGTCCCCCACAGCTTTGACACATGGACTGAGACAAAGCGGATGTTCAGTGTGCTTCTCGATGAAGTCAGGAAGGAGAAGGCAGAACTGCCTGTTTTCACATTCCATACATACGGGAAGGACACTTCTCCACTATCGAATGCCAGACTGGCAAAGGAGATAAGAGCGCTTCTCGATGAGAAGGGATTCACCAGGACCAGGCTATGGAACTCAGAATGGCAGGCAGGTGACCATATAAAAGCTATGATACCGGATAGGTTCAATCCAAGAGGTCACAATTCAGCCGAAGAAAGAAGCCTCTTCAATCTTGCTGCTGCCACCTACGCACTGTCCTGCAAGGCCAGATGGCAGGGCATTCTTGATGGCTCCTGTTATTATCGGGCTGATTTGAGGGCCTTTCCGGATGAGATTGAGAGGAAATTGCACGTTGAGAATATGGAAGCTGCTATTCTCTTCCCTCCAGATTCGCGTGTTACCCCTCTTGCAATGCAGGAGAAGTTGATGAAAAACCTCAGGAAGGATACTCCAGAGCGATGTTACTGCAGGAATTCACCTGACGACAGCAGTTTCACCTGTCTGGCCTGCCGCTCCACCGGAGGTGACACTCTGACCCTTCTCCTTTGTAACCTGTCATTTCAGAAAAGAAGCTGTAATATAAGAGCCCGCTTCCCTGAAGGAGATCGCACAGAAGCTTATGTCTTTCTACTCTCCTCCCTCGAGGGGAGATCCAGGGAGGAGAGAGTTGCGCTGAAAGACGGCGCGTCTTCTGAAAAGCTGTGTGAGGTGAGTGTTCCTCCCCTCGACAGCGCGCTGCTTCTATACAAGACTAAAAGCCCGAGATAGCTGAAATAGATCATCGTGCAGCTGTTAAGGCATAAGCTCCTGTCTCAGGCTTGTCATAAGTATTCTTCTGATGCAAATCATGTGGCCACGTTATGTTTCCTGCATTTTCATGCAAAACGAACTCTCTCTGCCAGATATAAAATTGATTCCAGAGGTGTATTTCTGGTATAATCACATCTTGATGCTGTATTAAGGTTTCTATACTTTATATTACAATAATCGTGCCGACTTGAGAAACGGGATGCTTAGGAGGAGCAGTGGTTTCGGATGTAAACGTTTGGATCGGGAATTAAATCCAGGTGATAACCGGAATGTTCGGGACCTGTGTGGCATTTGCTCTTTTTAAACTCAGCGTTGACAAGACTGGCTCATGACGGCGCCTCTCAACTCTGTCTCAAGCGGGACACTAAGCATTTCGGTGTCTATTCTTCTGAAAATACGGGACATTGTCTGTCTGGGAACTCCCGGCTTCTGCGCTCCGGAGCAGTAAGGCGCCAGGCAGTGTGAAGTAAAAAGTGGCGCCTTTTTCAACTTCGCCCTCTGCCCAGATTCGGCCGCCATGACAGCTGATGATGCGCTGGACAGTTGCCAGGCCTATCCCCGTGCCTTCAAATTCGACTGAGGTGTGCAGGCGCTTGAAAGCCCGGAACAGCTGGCCGGCATAGGCCATGTTGAAACCGGCACCGTCATCGCTTATGAAATAGACCTTTTCCCCATTCAGTGTGACAGCTCCCATTTCGATTCTCGCGCTCTGGTGGCGGCGGGTAAATTTCCACGCATTGCCCAGCAGGTTTGTAAGTGCGATGCGCAGCAGGTTTTTATCGCCATTGACAGGTAGCTCCTGCGTGGTGATGAACTGCACGCGGCGCCGGGGCTCTTTTACATGGAGATCGTTGATGACGCTCTGAGCCATCTCGCAAAGGTCGATTTTCTCCCGGCGCATCTCCTGGCGGGTGATATGCGACAGTGTAAGAAGATCGTCGATGAGGCTTTCCATGGACTGACTTGCCTTGAGGATCCGATTGAAATAATCCCTGCCTGTTTCGTCTAAAAGGCTGAGATATTCTTCGAGTATCGCCTGGCTGAAGCCGTTTATTGCTCTCAGCGGCGCCCGCAGGTCGTGCGATACAGAATAACTGAACGCTTCCAGCTCCTTCATGGTGTTTTCGAGCTGTGAGGTGCGCGTTGCCACGCGCTGCTCCAATTCCGTATTGAGCCGCTGCACCTCTTCATACATACGGGCATTGACAAGCGATATTGCAGCCTGCAGCAGGAGGATCTCCAAAAGCTGGACCCTGGCTGGTGTAAAGGCATGTGTGGCGAGATTGTTTTCAAGATACATGATACCGAGAAGAGCCCCGCGGTTTAGCAGCGGCGCGCAGAGCAGGGACTTAATACCATGCTTCGTGATGTACGGGTCATTGATGAAAAATCCCTGGCTGGCTGCGTCATCGAGCACAACCCGCTCTCTGGTGTGCGCCACATAGTAGATGACTGCAGATGGAAGTGTATCGATATCGTCGATGGGTACGGGAAGTGCAGTGTTTTCCTCCCTGTCATCGATGTCGCCCTGAGCCGCGATCTCCCATCTGCCATCATTGTCGAGTATGAGAAATCCCTTCTGGGCGCCGGCGTTTTCAATGACGATATGCATTATCCTCCGGAGCAGCCGTTCCAGCTCTATTTCCGACGAGATCGCCTGGGTGGTTTTCATGGCTGTTTCGATATCCAGGGAGGCTGTTCCTGAAGATCTCGTGCTCGTCCCGGGGTCGGGACCGGCCTCTGCTTCCTTCATCAGCCACTGCGGGTAATGTTCTTCCAACGCCCTGGTTTTCGCCGGGGCCTGCCAGTCCGAATAGCCCCGGTAGGCTTCAATCATGAAGAGCCGCGCAAAGCTGTCGTTCCCCTTTGACAGCCAGAATCTCGATACCAGTTCTTGCGCCAGCGCCGCCTCCTGGATGTATCCATGCTCCCGCGCCATCGCGATGGCCCGATTGTAATGCCCGACTGCAGACATATCGTCGCCGGCCACCCGGCTCCGCTCGGCTTCAACTAGCAAAAACCTGTGCAGGTAGTTCGCCGGTGCATATCCGGCCAGGTGCTCGAGAAACCGCTGGTTTTCTGCCACCCTGTCCAGCAGGCACGCCTGTTCTTCCATGCAGGCCTGTGAGTGAAGCTGCAATCTGGTAAGTGAGTCGTAAAACACCATCACCGGAACCGGCGCTGTGGACTGCATGCCATCCTTGTACCTGGCCGCCATGCCGGAGCTTGCCAGGGCCCCTTCGTAATCCCCGAAAAGATAGCGCAGCATCAGCAGATTCACATGGACTGCCGCCAGCGCTGCCTCGTTTTCTGTCGCCTCGAGGCTTGGCAGCATCTTCTCCTGATCGAAGGCTTTACCCCGAAGGCTGCAGGGATCCCCCAGGCGTTCGCGCAGGTTCAGAACTGCCTGCCAGTACGGTGCCAGCCAGCGAACTGCCGACTCGGAGTTAATCCGCCTCATGGCTTTATGGTACGCCGCCATTTCCGTCTCGAGCCTGCCCAGTTCGACGCCTGCGAGGTAGGCGTGGCTGCAGTAAAAGAAAGCGTTGATGGCGCCGTACTCGAGATCCCCTGTCTCCAGTCCGCTCTGATAGCCGATCGCCAGATTCGGCAGCGTATCCCGGAGAGGCTGCACGAAATGCGCGAGGGCGTTTATGACATTTATTGTCCTGGCCTGGTATCTCGCATCGTGAGTTCGCTCGAAGAGCGTCTGCACGAGCTTGATGAATCGATGGCCGGATTCGATGTCCCTGGCAAGGCCGAAGAGCGCTCCGGCATAAAGGCCGTACACATACGGTGACTCTACTGTATTTCCGTGACGGATCAGCAGCATGACCTGCCTGAAAGTGAGCAGCAGAAAAAGCGCCGGCCGGCCCGTGTAGGAGGCCAGGGCCGCCTTGGAAGCCACCCTTATGATTGCCGTTATGTTCGCATCTGTAATTTCGCCCTGCTCAGCCAGTTCCTCGATGGCTATGCCGCTATAGCTCGCCTGCGCCTCTTCCAGTCCGCTCATTACATCTGAAAGGGTCGGATGGCTCGGCACATTCAACCCGAGCTGCGTGATAATCTCGAGCGAAACATCCAGTGCTTCCTGCAGCTTTCCCTGCGACATGAAGCTCTGGATCCTGCTCTCATATGCGCCTGCCATATCCGCCGGGGTGCGCGCCATGCGCGTGATGGCTTTGAAGGCTTTCTCGGAGCTGTCAAAAGACCCGCTGAGGCTCGCCGCCTCAGCGGCCAGGGTATGCAGCTCCAGCGCGAGGTTGTAGTGTGTTGCCCAGCTATGTTCTTCCAGAACGGCTGCGCCGGCATCGAAGTATCCGGCAGCCGCCGAATAAGCTGCTGAAGTATTGGCTTTCAGTCCCGCCCTAAGATTCAGCCGCGCCAGCCTCAATTTCTCATCGGCCGTCTCGAGAAGCTCCGCACCCATGTTCAGATGATCGACTGTGGTGAAAAGCTGCTCTTCTGTGTCTGCCTCTGAAAAATGTTGAAGTAGAAGCTTTCCTATCCTGAGATGCACCTTTTTCCTGTCAGCATCAGGAATAAGCAGATAGGACGCCTGCTGAACCCTGTCATGCACAAACTGATTGTCCCTGTTCGAAGGTATGATCAGTCCTTCGCGAAGCGCGGGCTGCAGTTTTTCCTGTATGACATCTTCTGACTCCAGCGCGATGGCGCTCAAATCCGACAGGCTGAATCGAAAGCCCAGGCAGGCGGCAAGGGACAGTATATGCTGTGTCTCCTGAGCCATCTTCTGAATCTTACCGAGCATCATAGATACAATGCCGCCGGCAATCTCCATGCTCCCGAGCATGGAGGCATCCCATTGCCAGCTTCGCTTTCCGGCATCGAAAGATATGGCCTGTCTCTCAGCCATCGTCCTGAGTATCTGAAGTGTAAAGAATGCATTGCCTCCGGTCCTGGTATGGATGAGCCGGGCAAGCTGGATGGTTCTGGCCTGCCCACAGTGCAGAGTGTCGGCAATCAGCTCGTTGACCGTGTTCTCTGAAAGGTTTTCGAGCATCAGTAGAGTCGAGCCGGCTTCTTTTTTGCGAACTGTTTCGAGGCACTCTGTGAGCGGATGCAGATCATCCACTTCGCTGTCGCGATATGCGCCGATGAGCATTACACCTGAAGTGTCGCTGTTGCCCACTATGGTTTGCAGCAGGTTCAGCGAGGCCGCATCAATCCACTGCAGGTCGTCCAGGAAGACGACAAGGGGATGCCCGCTCCCGGTAATGGCCTTTATAAACTCAAGAAACACGTAGTTGAAGCGGTTCTGAGCTTCGACTCCCCCCAGCTCCGGAACATCCGGCTGGCTTCCTATGATCAGCTCCAGATTCGGCATGACATTCGTAAGCACTCTGCCGCTGCTTCTTAGCGCATTCAGGATATTCTGCCTCCATTCTGCCAGTTGAGCCTCACTTTCCATCAACAGGTAGTTCAGGAACTCCTTGAAGGCCATGATCCAGCCGGAATAGGGCACATTATGCTGCAGCTGGTCGAATTTTCCCTCGATGTAATATCCGTTCTTTTCAGTGATAGGTTTATGCACTTCATGCACGAGTGATGTCTTGCCGACTCCGGCTGACCCCGCCACTATGAACAGCTCCAGCCTGCCGGAGCTGGCTCGTTCAAATGATTCGAGGAGCTGACCAATCTCCTTTTCCCGTCCATACAGCTTCTGAGGAATCCTGAACTGATCTGAAATGTCATCGTGCCCCAGCTCGAAAGGCAGGATGGCGCCCTTCCCGCTCATCTGGCAGCGGCAGTTTTCCAGATCGACTTTCAACCCCCATGCGCTCTGATATCTGTCTTCAGCCATCTTGGACATGAGCTTCATGATTATTCCGGATATCATCACCGGTATGTCCGGCTGCAGATTGTGCGGCGCAGCGGCCATCCTGGCGATATGACAGTGCACCATCTCCAATGCATCTGCTGCATTGAATGGCAATGTGCCGGTAAGCATCTCGTAAAACGTGATGCCAAGTGAATAGAAATCGGTGCGGTAATCGACACTCCGGTTCATCCGGCCGGTCTGCTCCGGTGAGATATACGCCAGAGTCCCCTCGAGCGTCGAAGGCGGCTGCAGAGTGACATTGTACTGCGGCAGCTCATCGGCAATGCCGAAATCGATGAGTTTGACCAGGCCTGTCTCGGAATTCCATATGATATTGGACGGGTTTATATCCTTGTGAATGATGTGATTTCTGTGAATGCCTCCCAGCGCGTCGGCGAGTGCAATCGCAATCTGCAGAAAGCGTTCGGGGGGCATTGGAAACTGTTCCTTCAAAAGGTCAAGGGATTCTCCGCTGATGTCTTCCATTTTGAACATCAGGCTTTTCTGATAGTGCTTCAGTTCAGAAGCTTTGATTGCTCCAGGGAGGTCAAGTCTGGAGGTGATGGAGAATTCGCGCCTGAAGCGGGTGAGTCTCTCTGCCGTTGCAGCCTGAGGCTTCAGAACTTTGAGGATAAAGCGGCTTCCATCTTCTATCCGGCGCGCTCTGTATATGAGGGTGAAATTGCTTTCGTAAAGCATCTCGACTGTTTCGTATCCTGAAATCTTCATTTTCATGCCCTTTTGCCTTAGAGACGGATATATCTTAAATCTGAAAAAGTACAAAGAAAGCGGTGAGTTCAGGCTGTGTAATCGAAATATCGGTATTTTGAAAGTATTTATAAAGAAGCGATCTGGAATGATGAGTTGAATAATTTAACAACATGAAACCGGCTGACCGTGTCTGTTTGAATGTTCTCCCTGTCATTACTGCTCTGTCCACCTGTCTCATTGCCGCAGATAGGTATACCGATGTTGTCCGGCTCGACTCCTGCCCGGTGCCGCGGCAAATTGTCAATAATAGAATCTGCCTCCTTTTTTCAGAGGAGTCATCTGGATGTCGTGGGTGACCGTCTCTCCCGGCTGCACCTTCAGTGTCTCTGTAACGTCTGCATAGCCTGCCTTGGTGGCGGTGAACTCCCTGTTTCCGGGCTGTACGCCTGCAAGCTCGTAATTACCTGCGGTATCGGTCTCGGTCGATCTGTCGGCATAGGTAATCCTCGCGCCGGCAATGGGAGCCCCGGTGGAAGAGTCTGTCACCGTTCCTTTGAGTGTCCCCTTGTTGGAGAGGGCTGTCATCGTGAATGAAAGGGTCACTGTGCTCCCTGAAGTGACGGCCGCGCTTGTCGAGTATGAGCTGTAGCCGCTCAAAGTGGCCTCCACGCTGAACGTCCCGGCGCCCAGGCCTGTTATTCTATAGGCCCCGCTCTTGTCGGTACCGGCTTCGCCTCCGCCGGGCCCTCTGGCGACCACCAGGACTCCCTTGAGGGCTTTCCCCGATGTCGAATCAGTCACGTTGCCCTGAAGGGTGCCTGACCCCTGCGATGCGTTGAGGGCAAAGTCTTTCGTGACTGAGGAGCCGGCCTTCACGGTGACCGTTGCCGAATTGGAATTGTATCCGGTCTTTGACACCGTGACGTTGCAGTCGCCTGCCTGCACTCCGGTGAGAGTGTACGCGCCGTTTTCATCAGTGGTGCCCGCTGTATTTCCGCCATTCACTTCGGCGCCCTGCAACGCCTTCCCGGTAGACGCGTCGGTCACCGTTCCTTCAATGGAGCCTGATGTGCTCACAGGAGAGAGAGCCACGCTGCAGGCAGTGGTGCCTGCAGCCACCGTGATCTGTGTTGTGTATGTCTGATAGCCTGTTTTCACGACCTTGAGGCTCCTGCTTCCAGGCTTGATGCCGGCCAGCCTGTATCTCCCGTCCGCACCGGTGTCTGTCTCTGTGGCCTCTATGGATACTGTCGCGTCTCCCACAGGCTTTTCCGTAACACTGTCTGTAACTGTCCCTGAGACAGTCCCTGCCGGAGTGTTTGGCGTCATCGAGAAGCTGCTTGTTACGGCTGTATCGGACTGTACCACGACTGAGCCGGTATATCCGGCATATCCCGTTTTGGATGCGACGATGTTTCTGGTCCCTGCTTTTATTCCGTCCAGCTCGAAGTAGCCGCCCGCATCGGTGAGAGCTTTCGTTGAGCCGATAGCCACATTGACATTCTCAAGCGGCGCGCCGGAGTCAAAGTCGGTGACGAAGCCTTTCACCTGCCCTGTATCCCAGAAGGGCGTCATCTTGATATCGTGATTGAGCGTTTCGGCAGCAGTGACGAGGATGAGATCGACGTAAGGGTCATAGCCGTGCTTGAGCGCAAAGATAAGTCTGTACCCTGCCAGCACGTCGAGGGAGTAATTTCCATCGTCGTCAGATCTGCAATCGACGCAGCCTATGAAGACGAGGGTCCTCTCCAGAGCAGCGCCTGACTTCGTGTCAGTGACCCGCCCCGCCACGGTGCCTTTCAATGTGAAGGGTGTCATCTCAATATCCCTGGTGGTTGTTTTTCCTGCCTCGATGGTAACCTCGCCGGAATAGATCCAGTAGGCGTGCTTGATGGCGTAAATCTTTGTGCTGCCAGCCGTGAGGCCTTCCAGGTGATAGCGGCCTTTCCTGTCTGACACGGTCACCTCGAATCCGGCGATAATGATTGCCTCAGGTATGGCTCCCTTCTTCCAGGAGTCGGTGACGGTGCCTTCCACTCCGCCTGTCGTCTGGCGCGGCGTCATCGCTATGTTCTTTTCCGTCGCTGGAGCCTTTACTGTGATGGTCTCAGGGGCAAAATCAAAGCCGTTTTTCACCGCGCTGATCTCGCAGCTCCCCTCAGGAACGCCTGTAATGGTATAATCTCCCTTGTCGTCAGTCAGGGCATGCCTTGTCCCTATCGATACGACCACATCAGGCAGTGATACTCCGGTGCTCGAGTTGATGACCTTTCCGTAAACCGTGGTGATCTGGGGTTTCGGTGTCAGCTGGATGAGGCAGGAAACGCCCACACTGCCTGCAGGGACAGTCACCTTCCCCTGGTAAAGCTCGTAACCTGCTGCAATTGCCAGTATCTCATGCTCGCCTTCAGTTATGCCGGTCAGGTCATAGAAGCCGTATTCATCGGTAAGCGTATCATGGTCGCCGATGATTACCTTCGCATCTCTCACCGGATCGCCGGTGTCACTGGCGGTTACATCTCCGTAAACCCATCCGGTTCTTGTACTGGCAGTCATTTCTATCGGAAAACCGGTGACCTGTCCCGATTTTACCTCCACAGTGCCGGAATAGTTCTGATATCCGGTCTTCTCGGCCGTTATCGTGTAGGTGCCGGGCTGCACACCATTGAGAATATAAAACCCTCTGTCGTTTGTCGATGTTTTGAGGGAACCGATTGATACGATCACATCTTCGAGGTCAACGTTCCAGTCTTTGTCTGTTACGAGCCCTGCTATGGCTCCAGGAGGATTGCTGCCTTCAGGAACCATGGCAATGTTGCACACCGTTGTTTTCGATGATGTAACGGTTACGGTAACGCTGGCAGGCTTGTAACCGGTCCTTGTGGCGCTCACAACCTGCTCCCCTGCGTCGATGCCGGTGAACTGATAGCAGCCCAGGGTATCGGTGATCGTCGAAGACTGGCCTGTGGTGACTGTCGTCCCCTGAAGCCTGGCGCCTGTGTTCTGGTCTGTTACCATTCCGGTTACGGATCCGCTTGTCACGAGGGCTTTCATCGTGAAGGATTTGAGAGCTGTGGCTCCCGAATCGACTGTGATATTATCCGAATACGATTCATAGCCTGTCTTGCTGGCAGTGATGGTGATGGTGCCCGGTGGCAGCCCTGCAGCGATGTATCTGCCTTGCGCGCTGGTATTCGTGCTTGTTGAGCCTAAAGTCACTGTCACGTTTTCCAGGGGCTTCCCTGTAGTATAGTCGGTGACCACCCCTGTGGCTATTCCCCTGGGAGTGCTCCACGTCATCGTGATGTCCTCGAAAGTCACGGCGTTCTCGCTGAGCTGCACTGTGTTGGAGTAATTGTCGAAGCCGGTCTTCTCGGCATTCAATGTGTAGGTGCCCGCTGAGAGGCCCTGGATCTCGAAAAGCCCGTCAGCATCCGTGTAGGTCTCACCGCCTGCCCTGACGTTCGGAGCGGCGGCGCCCTTCTGGCTTGATTCCACGGTAACCCTGGTTCCCTCGAGTGGATAGCCTCTATGGCTCAGAATCAGGCCTCTCACTGCCGAGGAAGCCGTTCCGCCTCCTCCTCCATCTTCGGAATAGTAGATTATTCTGCTGTCGCTTCCTCCTGAGCAGCCTGCCGGCATGAGGGGAAGCAGCAGCACTGCGGTCACGAGAATGATGTGCAGAAAATGGGTGGAGGGGGATTTTTTCATGGGATACTCCTTTTACAGGCATCTGTTTTCAGTCACGGCATCTGCAGTTGAGAATATTCGATAGTATGAGAGAAGCTCCTCGGGGATCAGGAGCTAGCCTCAATAGCTGAAAAAGTCCCGCATCTTCTTGAGGAACTGTTCGGAGATTTTGTCCAGCCGCTCGCCGATGGACCGGGCAGCTGCCTTTTCATCGGTGCAGGATTTTTCCTCCTCACATTCCTGCTGCGCCTTCTGTGTTCTCAACTGGCGTTTTGCCAGGACCCTGCTGATCACCTCTTCGGCCTGGGGATTATCCTGTATGATGGTCCTGAGATCATCCTTTTCGAGCACCAGCAGCTCTGTGTCTTCGAGTGCCTTGATGGTGGCAGAGCGGGGCTCTCCGGTAAGAAGAGCCATCTCCCCGAAATACTGGCCGGGGATCATCTCTGTAGTCAGGAATACTTCACCCTGCTGATTTCTGGCGGTGACGGTGAGCCGCCCGCTTTTAATGATATAGAAAGAGTCACCGGGCTCACCCTGGTTAAAGACTGTCTCTGATCTTGCAAAAAGCAGATAGCGAACTCTGGTGCAGAGAAATGACAGGTCTTCCTTTCGTAGAGAGTTCAGAAAATCAACCTTTTCGAGCAGTATCCGGACTTCAGCCTTCAGAGCTGCATCAGTCTCCTCCTGTTGATGTATTATAGTTCTTATCGGGAAGGGGATCTCGATATTCTCTCTATTGAAGCGGTACCAGATGGCTTCTCTGACTTTGGACTCTATGAGAAAGCGTGCCTGGTAATCTTCCAGCCAGAAGCGGAGGCGGTAATTGATGGAGGAATTATCAAACGCCATCAGCCATACTTCCGGTTGAGGTGACAAGAGTACCTCACTGACAGAGCTGGCCGCTTCGATGATGGCCTGCTTTATTGTATTGGGAGCATGGCGGTAGTGGCAGCCAACATCGATAAATCTGGCGTGCAGCGTTGTGGGAGCGGAATAGTTCTGAATCTGTGCTTTGGACAGTACTGTGTTGGGCAGGATTATGTAGTCGCCTGTCTGTGTGAGTACGGCAGTAGAGCGCCAGTCTATCTTCTCCACTTTTCCGGTGACATTATCGACCTGCAGAAAGTCACCGATGGTGTAGGGTTTGGAGATTCCCAGGGCAAGTCCTGCAAAGAAATTGCCGAGAGTCTCCTGCAGCGCAAGACCGATTATAATGGAGGCAACTGTTGAACCCAGCAGCAGTGTGCTCAGATCCTGCTTGAGCACTACTCCGAGGACGAATATGAAGAGTCCGAAATATACGACAGTGCGGATCAGATCACGAAATAGATGCGGCACATCGATGCGCCGAAGCATTGGAAAGATATAGTCAAACGCCGTGGCCAGTGCAGCCTCAAAGCCGATGATGAATAATATTGTGAGAAAGGCAAGATGAAAATAGGATTCTATTCCATGTCGTGTTTCCATGGGCAGGGAATAGAAAAAGTCCACACTGATATAGGCGTAGCCTGCCACACCTGTGATTATTGCGATATACACATAAAATCGGAGCCTACGGCTCAGAGCAAGTGCAAGCGGATGCTCCCACCGCATCCATTTAAAAAACTGTGTGTAACTGACGTGCATAATGATGTAGAGTATGAACACCGACAGTATGCTGTATATTGCGGCGTTGTGGAAAATGTAATTTCCATGGAAGGTGAGAAACCCGGCTATCAGAATTATGCCGTAGACGAGAAGTCTGGCACTCATTCGGAGATGTCTGGGCACTCTGGCTTCTCCGCTTTCAGAGTATTTAAATGCCAGTGTAAAGGTTGTTTCGATAGCTGTAATGACAGCCATTGCTGCTATCAGTATGTTTATTGCAGGGAGGAGGTTTTCGAACTCCCTGATGTTACCTACAGCCCAGCGAAGAGGGATGAGAAAGACAAAGGCCATATACCAGAAGCGGAGACGGAGTTGAAAGATTTTCATTACTCCTGATGATGCTGGAGTCCATACGAAGAAGCGGTTGTAAATGAGAAGAAGAGCCACCAGTATCACACATGTGATCAGTGTGGTCAGAAAGACATTCTGTTGGTGCAGTACATTGTTTGTCATTGTGTGTATCTGAGAAAACTCTCTCTTATGATAAAAAAGTGATTCCGGATTTCTGACAGATATATTGTTGTTGCTGATGATATTGAATCGCTATTAGGAACCGATATTTCTTTCTTCGCAGGCAATTATTTTCCTTTACGAAAATCTCCTTTCTCTTTTTAAAATTCTACCATTATCGCGGGTTTGGGATCAGTCGTTGAATGATCCTGTATCGGTCATGTCGAAGAAGATTTCCGGAGGGAAGTATTGGTAGGAGAGATAGCAGATACGCGTATCTGTGGAAAAGTGGTGATATGAGATGAAAAAGAACATACGAAAAGAACGAGAAAAGAGAAAAAAACGCAGAAACGGGGAAAGAGCAATTGAATCTACTGCTTCTGAAGTTTCTGTCAACAATAAACCCATTGTGGTGGAAATGCAGCAGTTGCCAGCCGATCCAGGTGCAGTCAAAGACGATATCTCTGATAACAGCTCCCGCAGAAGAGTTGTCATTGAAAGGGAATACCCTGTCACGGCCTGCTACGTCGATTTTGAAAATCTTTTCTTCACCATGCGATCCAGCAATAAGGTTCCCGGAGTAACCAGGCTAGTCAGGACACTGAATCGTATGAGCAGAGAAATTGCCGGAGAGGGCTTTTTCAGGACTGCAGTATATGCCAACTGGGATCACATTATTCCTGAAAGCCGCCACGCTCAGAACGACTGGAGCCTTGTCGGGTGGAAGACTCTTTCTATTCCTACAAGAGAGGATTACTGGAGTGGAAGACCGATAAAAAACCTTGTTGATTTTGTCATGAGTCTCGATATCCTGGAAGATGCACTCGGCTCTGATATCGATATCTTCTTCATTGTCTCAGGAGACAGTGATTTTGTAGAAGTGGTGGAGCGTCTGAAGCGGAGATCTAAAAAGGTGATTGTGATATCTCTGAAGCCCAATCTTTCTTTCAGGCTCAGAGAAGCCGCTGATGAGTGTCACGTTCTCACTTTCGAGGAACTGGAAGGTACGGAGCCCATTCCTTATGACAGTTATAGAACAGGAAGAGCTCTCCCTCGTCAGAAAGGCAGGCGTGCTCCCGGAAAAGCAGCAGAAGATGAATTTCAGATTCTCTGCAGTTGCATAGAGATGGCGGAAAAAGAGCAGGGATTCAGGCCAGTGTCCTGGAAAGTGGTTCGCGATGAGTACTTTCTCAAGGAAGTGCAAACTTCTTCTGACGAGGCTGACAGATTTGTAGGCCAGCTTGCAGAATCAGGTTTTGTGATTTTGAAAAAGCAGGCACTGCAGGGAAAGGCCATCCATACAACAATAAGCCTGCCGGACCGGAGTTGAGTATCAGAGAGAAATGTGCAATACTGTGTATTTGAATGGTGACTATCTGAAGAAGAGAGCAGATATGAAAAAGGTGAACACACCGGCTCACCTGAATAAACAGAGAATAAAAAAGAGCGATAGAATCAGGCCGCTTTAACCTTTCACAGCTCCTTTAATCGTTCTTCCTGAAGTTATGTCCTTCAGAAGCCCGTATATCTCTTCACCGCATACTATTTCGAGCACGCCTTCGTCTGAATCACCATCTTCAGTCACAGAAGCATTCAGCAACCTGGTCTTTTGTGATGACATAACTTACACCCCCTCTCAAGAAGCGCAATGCAGATAAAGTGGCTTTTCAGATTCTATCGCTCCTGCCTTCTCTTATCCCCCTCTCTTATAATACCACAAATCTGATAAAATACAAACAAATAAGGGATACAAGTATGTTTTTCCCATTGTTTAATGTGTGCCTCCGATTTTCGGGCTACAGCATCAATAACTGCTTCAATTCTTCAGTGTCAGGCGATTCTTCGCGTATGGACTGCCTGTAATCGTACTGGGATTTGCAGTAAGGACAGGTCCAGAAGTACACAATATCAGATTCAGTGGGAGATTTCTTATTACAGTTATCACAGAGGAAAAACAGCATATTTCCACCCCCCTGTTATTATTATAATATATTTCCAGGATATTTGATATATATTTCAGAAAAAGCACTGCTCTGAGATGATCCGGATCTTTCTTATATTTCGGTGCTGCGGATCTGAAGTCCGGAACGGCACAAAGAGTTTGAAGAATTTGATCTGAAGAAAAGGCTGCCGGAGTCTTTCATCTGTCATCTGCTTTTGATATAATATTCAATGATTTCTCTTACATGGAGGACCGGCATGAGGATAAATCTAATCTGCATCATAGTTATGTTGCTGCTTGCTTCGGCAGTCAATGCCCAGGAAGTTACTGGTGACTTCAGGGAAGCGATCAGGACGCAGGAAAGCCTGAACGACTTAATGAAAGCCATCAAGGCGGGAGACCGGGAAAAGGTGGAAGACATTGTGAAGCGTCACCGCACCTGGGTTAACGCTGAATTTGATGACAGGCCGACTACGCCTGTTTCAATGGCAATAGCCCAGGAAGATTCCTCCCTTCTTGAGTTTCTGCTGAAGAAGGGTGCCAGGGCCGATTCCCCAAACATCAATTACAGACCACCTCTTTTTGCCGCCATTGCCACTGGGAACAAGCAGTTGGTAAAACTGCTGCTGGATCACGGCGCCAAGGTCAACGGACTCGATTTCGCAGGACAGACGCCTGCAAAATACGCCGAACTGCTTGAACAGGATGAGATTGAAATGCTAATCCGCCAGTATGGAGGAAGATAACAGAGCATATTGCTGCATTTTCAGCGGTTTATGTCAGAATGGCTGTCATACATGCACCGGTATTCAGAATCCACAAGAGCCGAATCTTCATCACTGCCGGAGGATTGCTCCGATATCACTTCCATAGGCAGAGATTCGAAACAATAAGGTTTTATTGAAGAATACTTAATTGGAAGTGCCATGATATTCACCTTCTCTTAGTTCTTTTATCTGGTCTATGTATATAGTAAACACTATTTATCTGTGACAATGAAGTTCCAGACGCGATCTATTTCTGAGGTTTGGTCTATTGACAGAGATTCCGGCGCTTGCTAAGGTGTGCAGTGAAAAGGTCTGCATGCAGGCTGGTAGTATCTTCTGTTGGGGAGTTCCCGTCTCGGTGTCACTGCTGCTTTACTGCCAGTTTTTCCATAAGCTCTTCTATGTTCAGCGGATTGAGAGGCTTGCAGAGAATCTCGTTGACTCGAAGGTTTTTCAGGTTCTGTGACGAGGCAGCCTGCATTACGAGAGCCGTGTCGGAGCCTCGGCCTGTCCCTGCAATCGCAAGTATCTTTTCTCCAGGTTTCAGATGACCTGCATCTGTCGCCATAAGTACAATCTCGAAGCATACTTTGACTCCCTGGCTGAAGCAGCGAAGAAGGTTCGCCATCAATATAGGTGTCTTTGACTCATAGAGGTTGTCTGTATGAAAAAGCATGGTTCCGAAATGAACTATGTGTCCCGCTTCTCTAAGTGTGGAAGTAAGATCCTGGGGGAATGGATTCAGGGTTCTTTTAAAATCGTGCTGATGAGGTATTACAATCAGTTTTATATCGTCATCTCTGAAGAATTCGAGTGCCTTTCCGGCGGTTGCTCCGGTAGTGGAAGCCAGCACCATTTTTTTAAGTCCCAGCGCCTTCATTCTCTCTCTAGCAATAGTAAAAGTTATATCAGTATTATCAATGGATATGTCTTCGAAATAGTGCACTATGGATTTCATGATTGGAATTCCTTTCAGGCCGCTACGGTATCTATTCAATATTTATCATCTATTAACCTTTAAACTGAGTAAATTCCTTTAAAGAAGATTGTCTGATTAACAAAGAGTCAGCATTGAGAGGGCTGACTATATTGCATTGACAGTACCTGATGTTTCGAAGTATGAATCAATTATTGACTGCAACTCCGCCAGATTGAAGGGTTTGGTAAGATAGGCGAGGGGGTTCAGCTGCGATGCCCTGTCAATAATATCGGCGCTGCTGAATCCTGACATGAATACGATCGGGATCTTTCTACAGGAGAGGATTCTTTCAGCTACCTCAATACCATCCAGTGTTCCGGCCAGGCGGATATCCATAAGAATCATATGCGGATTTTCTTTTTCAGCTGTTCTGAGTGCATCTTCTCCGTTGGTAGCGGATTTGCACACGCTGTAGCCTGAGGTCGCGAGTTGATTGGATATCATGCGGGCAGTGAGGATTTCGTCTTCAACAATAAGTATTCTTCGAATTTCTGTCATTATTGCACCACTCTGCTGCGTTAATTTCTTCATCTCATAGAAATAAAATCCTATTCTATTGTAACAGAAATATGTGACTGATGCAACAGAAATAAAAAAATTGAGGAAAAAAAACCAGAAAAACTGCTGGCGAGGAAAATATACTCACCAGCAGTTTTCGATTCCAGCAGTAGAAGTTGTAAGTTATTTCTTTTTCGGTGATGATTCACCTTTCAGAAGTTTATTGATATCCTTGTTAAGTCTTATGACTTCTCCAAGCCCTATATTGTACTTATGAAAAAATGCAACCAGTGCATCGTACAGACCGTCGGCCTGCTCTTTTGAGACACCCAGATCATAGAGGCGCTTTCTCCATCTCCCTCCAGCGTGTTTCAGCTTGTCCAGCGTCACTCTGTGATCCATGAAAGTGAGACCTATGTCGCATATTCGGTAGATGACAGGTATTAAGTCATAAGCCATTATTTTGTGCTTTCTTGAGAACTCCATAAGTCTCTCGAAGATCGCATCCACATCCTCTTTTGAGGCGATGGTTTTTTTAACGTCTTCTCCCTGTGTGCCTTCGATACTTATCTCTTTTGATTCCTTCAGGCTCATTGACACAGAAGCTATGGCTCTGCCAACTTTCAGCGTATCCTCGACGGTAACCTTGTACTTTTTCAAAAAGCCCTCGAGCTTGTTACAGTAGTCTTTAAGTTCATCATGAGGGACTGCTATCTTAGTCTCAGGTTCGGCGGCTTTCAGTTTTTTTGAATAGTCGTTGACTGTCTTGATAAAGCTCTCTGTAGCATCAGTCAGATCAAGCACATCATCGTCAGAGAAGTTATAGTCCTTGAGGATATCTGATACAATATCGAGCAGTTGATCGACATCGAGCTTGTCGAGATCTTCTCCAACCTTCCCTTTGAATTCAATCTGATAGTCGTCTCCAGGTTCCTGTGCCTGAACTGCGCAAGGCGCCAGGAACACGAGTAGCATTACAAAAAAGAGTGCCGCTGCAGCTTTTTTCATCTGAACCTCCTGTATATTCAGGCAGCGAATCTGCCTTTATTGATAGTCAGTCTCATAGCGCCCATTATACTCTGGAGCATAATGACCCTCTTCGAGAGCAGGTGGCATTGGTTATGCTCTTGAGTATAGCAGAAATTCATCTTTGAGGCAATAAGAATGTTGAATTTTAATAACATTCTGCTTCTTCAGGAAAAAGGGTGAAAAGGAGATGGAAGTCAAGAAGGAAATAAGCTGGAAAGGTGCGAGCGACGGTAAAAATTCAGAAGAGCGTGAAAGGGCACACGAATTATGGGAAAAGAGGTCTGAATGCCCTGCGTATAGAAGTTATGACATAGATTGAGAGTTGTTTAAATCTATTAAGTGTTCCATCTCAGTGTGTGAAGGAGACCTGTGTGCCATGATTCCAGAGCTCAAGCGATTCATCCGTATTCACGATATTGTAGGAGATATGATAAAGGTGCAGTCTGGAGGCGTAGCCCTGGGCGAGCTTGCCGAAGTGGAGAATACAGATGGGGAAACATCGCTCGCAAGAGTTGTTGAGTTCAAGAGAGACGTGGCAAGCCTCCAGGTATTTGCCGGCGCCAAGGGTATCTCTACACAGGCCGGTGTGCGCTTCCTGGGACATCCAATGGATATTGTATACTCTCCGAATATCATGGGGCGTATCTTTGGGGGAGTCGGAGAGCCCATTGACGGAGGGCCTCCACTCAGTACAGAGCCCAGAATCCATATTGCAGGCCCTACAGTTAACCCGATGATGCGTATTATGCCTGCGAAGATGATCAGGACAAATGTGCCGATGATCGATGTCTTCAACTGCCTCGTAGAGAGCCAGAAGATACCCATCTTTTCCGTTGCCGGTGAATCATACAACGCTCTGCTTGCCAGGATCGGCTTCCAGGCAGATGCGGATATAGTGGTATTCGGGGGACTGGGGCTTATCTTTGATGATTATAACTTTTTCCGTACCGCTTTTGAGGAGCACGGAGTGTTCGGCCGGACGGTGATGTATGTCAATCTGGCTTCTGATCCCGTGGTGGAGCGGCTGCTTGTTCCTGATATGGCTCTGGCAGTGGCGGAAAAATTTGCCGTTGAGGAGCACAAGAGAGTGCTTGTGCTACTGACGGATATGACCGCATATGCAGATGCAATGAAGGAAATTGGCATTGCACTTGAAAGAATTCCGGCTCTGCGAGGGTATATGGGAGATCTCTACACCCAACTTGCCCGCCGCTATGAGAAGGCGTGTGATTTTAAAGGCGCCGGCTCTGTCACGATCCTTACAGTGACGACAATGCCTGGAAATGATGTGACTCATCCGGTTCCAGACAATACCGGCTATATTACGGAAGGGCAGTTCTATCTGCACGACGGCTATATAGATCCATTCGGCTCTCTCTCCCGACTGAAACAGCATGTGGTGGGAAAGGAGACCAGGGAGGATCATTCCCAGATAATGAATACGATGATCCGATTCTACTCCGGAGCCACTGAGGCTGAAAAGAAGCAGGCAATGGCCTTTGAGCTGTCTGCCTTTGATGAGAAGCTGCTGAAGTTCGGGCGTCTTTTCAAAGAGCGATTCATGAATATCAATGTGTCCCTGCCTGTCATCGAGGCACTGGACCTCTGCTGGAGGACACTGGAAGAATGCTTTGAGCCGCAGGAGCTGCTGATGAAGCAGAGCCTCATTGACAAATATTTTCCAAAAGAAAAGGCGGCAGTACAATCGTGATTCCGGCAGAGAGAAGACTCGTGAATTCCGGAGATATCTGCAGTAATGAATATAATCAGATTAAAAGGTGTTAAATGCAATGGGTAAGCTGTCTTTAAGCAAGAGCTCTCTCCAGAAAGAGCACAGCCAGTTGAAGCTTTATACGAAAATGCTTCCCTCCCTTGATTTGAAGCGTCAGCAGCTCACCATGGAGCTGGCGAAATCACAGGAAGAGCTGGTGCGTCTCAGGAAGGAGTATGAGGAGCTGAAATCAGATACTGCAAAGAGGCTCCCAATGCTCACCATGGAGATAAAGGATCTGGCCGGACTGGTGAAGCTGGAATCGGTCAATGTGGGAGTTGAAAACCTTGTCGGCGTCAGAGTTCCGGTCATAAAAGAAGTAAACTGCTCGGTTCTGCCGTACTCGATGCTGGCCAAACCGTCCTGGGTCGATATGCTTGTGGATCGCCTGAAAAGGGCGGTGGAACTCTATGAGCGGCTGAAGGTAGCCGAAGAGCGTGTGAAAATTATGGAGAAGGCTAAACGGCGTATTACTCAGCGCGTCAATCTCTTTGATAAAGTTCTGATTCCCACGTCAAAGAGCAATATCAAGCGCATACAGACCTTTCTGGGAGATTCTGAGAGAACTTCGGTGGTGCGGTCCAAGCTTGCCAAGACGAAGCAGACTGTTTCAACTGAATAGACGGAGCGAGGAGGGATTCTGCCATCAGTATCGTACCGCTTGTAAAAGTAACCGTATACGGGCTGCTCGAGGAGAAGGAGATGGTCCTTTCCGGGTTTCAAAAGCTCGGCTGCCTCCATATTGTTCCTCTTGCGCCTGTTGCTGAGGGAGAGATTCCTGCCGGCACGAGCACCCGCTCCCGTGAGGCTCTTGATTTTCTGCTCTCCTATCCGAGAAGGAGGCACCAGGTTGTCAAAACTGACGGTTTCAACGCCTCAGAGGTGGAGCAGCACGTGCTGAAGGTCAAGGATCATCTTCACGCGCTGCAGGATGAGCGGGACCATCTTACAGACAGGATCAGGCATATGCGGCCATGGGGAGACTTTGTCTTCCCGTCTCTCGAAGAGCTGAAATACTATCGTCTCTGGTTTTATGTAGTTCCACATCATCAGATGAAGAAAGTGGAGGCCTCCGACATTCAATGGGCGCTGGTGAAAAAGGACGAGCGCTTCAACTACGTGGTGGTTATCTCGCAGGAGGAGCCGGAAGGGATGCCGGTGGCCAGAACCATGATGGGAGCCAAATCCCTTTCAGAGCTGGAGCATCGTCTCATGGAGGTCGATAACAAGATTGATGACCTGGATTCGGCTCGTTTCAGCCTCACCAGGTGGTGCGATCTTTACGCCGCAAATCTCGGAGCTCTTGAAAATATCAGGGAGATGAAAAAAGTCAAAGGCTGTACTCTCGATGACAAGCCGCTTTTTGTGCTGCAGGCCTGGGCGCCTCGTGAAAAGATCAATGCTCTGACAGAGTATTGTGAATCACAGTATATTGCGATGAATATCCAGGAACCGACGCCGGAGGACAACCCTCCAACGCTGCTCTATAATCCTCCCGCTCTTGCAAGCGGCCAGGACCTTCTGACTTTTTACAAGACGCCAGACTATTGGCTTTCCGACCCTTCCCTGATAATTATGTTTTCCTTTGTGGTCTTCTTTGCAATGATCATCTCTGATGCCGGGTATGGGGTTATCTTTCTCTTTGTCCTGATGCTGCTTTGGAAGAACATGGGCAGCACCGAATCAGGAAGGAGGATGCGGGTGCTCTTCACAATGCTGATCTTTTCAACGCTGGTGTGGGGTGTGATGGTGGGGAGCTATTTCTGTATAGAGCCCAGGGAAGGCTCCTTTCTGGCCCGTATGAAAGTGCTGGATCTGAATGACTTCGATACAATGATGATGGTGTCAGTCATCGTTGGAGTTATTCATATCATAATCTCAAATATTGTTGTAATCGCCAGGAATGGAGCAAAAGAAGCCTCACTGGCTCCTCTCGGGTGGATATCTGTAATACTGGGAGCCTCCATACTGGCCGTGGTTAAAGGAAACACTCATACAGTTGCTGGACTGACAGGGCTGGCAGTCATATGCATCGGAGGTGGACTGGTTTTTCTGTTTTCAGGCGCAGGCGAGCCTCTGGTAAAGAGAATACTGGAAGGCCTTCACAACATTACAAGGGTAACAAACCTCTTCAGTGATATACTGAGCTATCTCAGGCTCTTTGCCCTGGGCCTTGCTTCAGCTTCTCTGGGGATGGCCTTCAACGGGCTGGGAAAAGAAGTTATGACAACAGTTCCGGGAATCGGTTTTTTCCTGGGGATTCTGATCTATCTTCTGGGGCATACGCTGAACCTGCTGATGGGAATAATGAGCGGCGTCATTCACGGTCTTCGACTCAATCTGATTGAGTTTCTTAACTGGAGCATTCCGGAGGAGGGATATCTCTTCCGGGCATTTGCACGAAAGGAGGAATCATAATATGAATACTGGGAATACGGGGGAATTGTTTATTCAGGCACTTGGATGGCTGGGGGTTTTCGCACCTGTCGCGCTTGGAGGCATCGGAAGCATCATAGGATGCACAAAGGCAGGCCAGGCGGCGATAGGAGCTTTGCTTGATGTTGAGAGCGGTTACGGTAAGTATATCGGTATCTCAGTAATGCCTTCAACAATGATTATTTTCGGTGTAGTGGTCACCATGATGATGCTGGGTTATGTCAAGGAAGGCGCCATGAAACCTGGGGATGCAACCGGATTATTCGGAGTAGGAGTTCTGGCCGGGCTGGCATTGATGATCTGTGGTATTAATCAGGGTCGGGCCTGCGCCTCCTGCATCCAGACTTCAAAGAGCAAGCCGGAGATCTTTGGTATTTCTATTACTCCTGCAGGGGTCATCGAAGGCTTTGCAATCTTTGTTCTCGTCTTTGCACTGATAGCGATAGGCACGATGCCGAAGTAGGAATGAGCAGCAGCATATCTGAGCGGAGATATTTCATGTCCGGCCTCTGCGCCCGACTGGAGAAGCGATACAGGATAGAATCCCTGTGCCTCTGATGGTATGTTACAGTCAACTGTAAAGGAGAAGAGAGTATGGAACAACAACTCACCACGTCTTCCGGTGTGGAGAAGCTGATTGCGCGTCTCCGTGATGAAGGAGTAAAAGTAGGTGAAGAGGGAGCCAGAAAAGCATTGGAAGATGCTGAGAAAAGGGCTTCAGAGATAATTGCAAAGGCAAACTCCGATGCCGAGGCTCTGCTTGCCAATGCCAGGGCAGAGATAGAGGCAGACAGGAACGCCTCGAAGGAGGCGCTTGCGATTGCTATTCGAGACTCTGTAATTGAAATGAAAGATCGCCTGACAAATCGCTTCAAGTCGAGAATAAGAGATCTTGTGACAAAAGAGCTCTCAGATCCCAATGTGTTAAAAGAACTCATTCTGTCCATTGCCGGCCGCAGTGTGCCGGATAGAGATCAGTCCATTCAGATCCTGCTCTCCAATAAATGGTTTGCCGATGTATCAAAAAGTGTGACAGCGGCTCAGAGCGCCGCCGCTGATCCACTCATTGTCTCTGTAAGCAGGGATATTCTTCGCGAAGGCGTTGTGATTGCTCCTTCAGGAGACAGCACTGTCGGCCTGAGGGTAAGGCTGGAGGGGCAGAATGTGGAGATCGACCTTACAGACAAAGCGATTGCCGCTTTGATACTGAAGCATCTCGTTCCCAGATTCCGCGACCTTGCTGAGGGAGTGGTTCACTGATATGGCCACGAAAGAATACTATACACTTGTTGCAAGTCTTCCGGCCATGCCCCATTTCGAAAGGGCAACCCGTCTTTCCATCAACGAGGTCCGCCTGATCGATAGAATGAAGATGCTCGAGCCGGAAGATGCTGAGATAGTACAGAAAACCATCGGCTTCATTGGGTGGCATCTGCAGCCGCTTGAGAGAACGGACAGGGATATCGTCACAATCTATGAAGAGATGCTGACGATATCATCAGGCTACCCTGTCCTGAAAAATATGATCTCGATGATCGTCGATCAGCGCACCATTCTGGTTGCATTGCGGCGGCGTCACCGTGAAATGCCTGCACCTGGAAGGAATGATGTCTGGGGCGTTGGGCGGCTGGTCGACCATATCAGGGGAAACTGGAAGCACCCTGATTTCAGGCTGGGCCTCGAATATCCGTGGATCCCAAAGGCAAGGGAGTTTATTGAAACCGACCAGGCTCTTGAACTGGAGCGGCTGCTGCAGAGGCAGAACTGGAAGATGATGGATAGTTTAATGTCTGAGAAGCCTTTCTCTCTGGAAGCGATTCTGTTCTATGTATTGAAATGGGGCATAACAAAGAGCTGGCTCTCATTTGACTCTGAAGCTGCTTCAGCCCGCTTTGAGAACTATATCACGGAGGTTATTGGTAACTATGAGCAACACTCCAATTGATACAACAGAAAACACAGCTCCCGGAGGCGGAACAGTGGCCACCGTAATCGATGCCCAGGAGAGCCTTGTCACGATAGAGGTCAAAGATGGGCCGATAGTGATGAATGAAGTCGGGTATGTGTGTGTAGGTGAAGACCGGCTCAAGGCGGAAGTGCTGAGAATACGTGGTAATACTGCAGACATGCAGGTTTTTGAAGATACTGACGGCGTGACTCTGGGAAATCCGGTGGAGCTCACCGGCGATCTTCTTTCTGTCAATCTGGGACCGGGCCTTCTGGGGCAGGTCTTTGACGGTCTCCAGAACCCTCTGTCAGTACTTGCGCAGAGAGATGGCTTTTTCCTGAAGAGAGGCACCGATGTCTTTCCTCTTGATCTTGAGAAGAAGTGGGATTTTACGGCTTCAACCACCATGGGAGGAAGGCTTGGCGCAGGCCAGGCCTTAGGCTCGGTAAAGGAAGGCGCCTTTCTTCACAAGATAATGGTTCCCTTCGCGGAGCCGGAAGAAGTGGAAGTGACGTGGATCCGTGACGGCACCGTCACTGCTGACACTCCTGTGGCGAGGATAAAGAACAGCAGGGGGATCGAGCAGGAGATTACGCTGATACAGAAATGGCCTGTCAGGCGCCCTCTTCCTTCAGCGATGCTCCGGCGCAGGATTGTGGAGCGCCTCTTCCCTTTAGAGCCTCTCACGACGACGCAGAGGATCGTGGACACCTTTTTCCCCATAGCCAGGGGAGGAACCGCCTGTATTCCGGGGCCGTTCGGAGCAGGAAAGACAGTGCTGCAGAACCTTATCTCACGTTACTCCACAGTTGATATAGTGATAATCGTCGCCTGCGGAGAGCGTGCAGGCGAAGTAGTGGAGACCATCAAGGAGTTCCCTGAGCTGATCGACCCGAAGACAGGCGGATCGCTGATGAACCGCACCATCATCATCTGCAACACCTCCTCGATGCCGGTTGCCGCCAGAGAATCATCGATCTATACAGGCATCACACTTGGAGAGTATTACCGCCAGATGGGATATCAGGTGCTCCTGATAGCAGATTCCACTTCCAGATGGGCGCAGGCAATGCGCGAGACTTCCGGCAGGCTTGAGGAGATACCGGGAGAAGAGGCGTTTCCGGCCTATCTTGAGTCATCCATCAAGAACGTCTACGAGCGGGCAGGAGTCATTCGCTGTCCAGACGGATCAGTGGGAAGCCTCACCATGATCGGGACAGTGTCTCCTGCAGGAGGCAACTTCGAAGAGCCTGTCACACAGGGCACGCTGGCCACTGTGAAGACTTTTCTGGGCCTCTCCTATGATCGGGCCTATAAACGGTACTTCCCTGCAATCGACCCTCTCATCTCGTGGTCGCGCTATCTCGATCAGCTTGAAGTCTGGTTCAACAAGAACCTGAAAGAGACGTGGACGAAAGATGTCAAGGCCATGAAGGATTTACTGGTAAAAGGCGACGGAATCTACCAGATGATGCAGGTCACCGGTGAAGAGGGGATCTCGATAGAAGACTATGTGATATGGCAGAAATCCCTTTTCCTGGACATGGTCTACCTGCAGCAGGATGCCTTTGACGACGTGGATTCTTCGATGTCGAGGGACAGGCAGCTTCACAGCTTTTATTTCGTCAAGGAGATCATTGACAGGGATTACAAATTTGACGATAAGGAAAAAGCCCGTGAATTTTTCACGCGCCTCACAGGCCTCTACAAGAACTATAACTATACTGCAGATGATACACCGCAATACCAGGACTACGAAAAGCAGATAAGAGATATAATATAGGGGACAGACTCTATTTTTTCACAGAAAAAATAGAGTCTGTCCCCATTCTATCTGTCCCTATCTGATCATTTTCACAGAAAAAATAGAGTCTGTCCCCATTCTATCTGTCCCTATCTGATCATTTTCACAGAAAAAATAGAGTCTGTCCCCATTCTATCTGTCCCTATCTGATCATTTTCACAGAAAAAATAGAGTCTGTCCCCATTCTATCTGTCCCTATCTGATCATTTTCACAGAAAAAATAGAGT
>Ga0302251_1000715_pt1 | contig 26781 bp, 22 predicted proteins | sample AAG_RA_Gln_MG_FD_193534 | JGI IMG/M metagenome (GOLD analysis project Ga0302251, IMG submission 193534) | Enriched activated sludge microbial communities from anaerobic digester in WTTP, New Holstein, Wisconsin, United States - AAG_RA_Gln | ecosystem: Engineered > Bioreactor > Anaerobic >...
CAGGAGAAGGTTACCGTCTGAAAAACAGAAAAACAATCCTTGATAGGTAGCAAATTAACTTGTATCATTGCGCAAAAAAAGTGACGACTTTGTGTCCAAAACTGCAGATTTCTCTTGACCGCTTACAGCTCTATACCATAGTCTCTTAACTCTTCTAATAGCTTTTCCCCTAAGCTCACTCTGCCTGTTATTGTATGTATCCTTGCTGATGTAAAATTTTTCTCATTCATTTTGAGAACCTCCTGATATATATTTTTTTTACTTCCTACTTTATATATATTTTTCAGTCTCATTTTTTTTGAAAACTGTCATAATTTTAGTCATCTCTTAAAAATTTATGTCTGTTTCTATTTTCAGTTGAAATATGTAAATCTCAAAATTTTATATTTTAATGCAAAAAATGAAAAAGGCTGTCAAAGTAGCATTATATCTGCACTTGACGACCTTTTTCGTTTTACTGACGTATGAAATGATGTATCCTTGCTATACCAAGTATTTCAGAGTTTGCTTATTTCAATATTTTCACTTTATTTGCATCTTAATTTTTTTGATTGTGATTTATACAGGTATGTATTCTTAATTGAGTTTAATATAACTTTATTATTAAATAATTCGTAACCTACATCAGCGCCCTGTATTTATTAACAACTCAATGGTTTCAACCTGACTTATTTATAATTTCATTTCACCTGCCTCTATTTAACTTAAACAATTCTTTATTGAAAAGAGAACTTTAGTTCTTGTCTGATTATTATTTGTATTCCTTTATATAATTATTTACATCAATTAAATATTTTAGCAACATTATACAACGATAGCTATTTTCCCTCGTTCCATATTCTAAATCCTCACCATGCAAGATTTCATGTCTATTAAACTTATAATAATCTCTAACCTTTCTATTATATATATTTGCAGTAATTGCGCTATCGCTTAATAAAGGATACAAACATAATGCATCTGTTAGATATTCATCTTTATAAATCTCTTCAATTATTTTTTTCCGTTTATCTTGTTTTGTAAATAAATGTTTTTCAATAATGTCCAAAGTAATACCATCCGCCTGAATTAACATTATTGGTATAGATACTCTGTAGTTTCCTTCTTTATGGCACCGCAACGATTCACTAATAAATTCATACCTATTATTAAAATTTAACTCTACCTCCATCAGCAAATTATCCTCTATTTCTTGTGCAAACGACAACATTTCATCATTAACGTCAGTTATGTCAGAATTAATTATTCTATTTGCATAACTTGGCTTTAAATTAAGTAAAATACTTAAAGGTATGTACCAGCCTTGTAGCATAAGTTTATCTTGCATCTTTTTTACATTAACGGGCAGTGCCTCCATAGCTTTTTTAAGCCCAGACAAAAGTTCCATCTGGATAGATATGTTAATGTCTTTGGTAGCTTCTTTAAATGCACGTGCTAAATTTGAGTATCCCTCTTGAATTCTTAATAAAAATGGTTGAACTGATTTGTTTAATTCTTTCCTACAAGAACAATAATATTCTTTTAGACCTGTAACAAAGTCATCACAACTATTAATCAGTTTAATAGAGAAACCATTTGACTCTGCAATGATATTTAATATTTCAATTTTTTCATCATCATATAAGCAATCTACATTCTCATCGCCTTGCTTAACATCAAGACTTTCAAATAATTTTGTGCATATTTCTTTTGATGTAGAAACTTTTATGTTTTCCTCATACCAAGCCAAAAAAGAGAGCGTCAAATTTGATTTAAATAATAATTCTCTACCGCATATTAAGTGAGCTTCTCTTTTTTCTGTTCTCCCCAAAAAATCGCCCCCTGTATATTTTTTAATCTATGCTCTCTTATAATAGGATTCACAAAGTAAATATATATCCGTATAGATATTAGAATCCAAAGTCTTATTACCTTTTATTGTCCTATACTCGACTCCCATACCTCCTTCAAACTCATTCTACTACCAGACAAAATCTTCCTCTCCTGATAATTCAATGAAAGTCATCTCGCTCTTTCCCAGATGCATTTTAGGTGGGCGATTACCGGAGTCCGTGCTATAAACTACAGCCGTTATAAAAAAATCATCATACTGTTGCTCCAAAACATTAAACGCCATTAGATTCTTGTATCCCTGTTTGAATTTATCTATAATTACTGCTTCTAAATGGCTTCTGTCATATATTAATTCAGAGTTTTTTTCACCATTTTGCTCTTGGTACTGAATCTGATAAATTGGATTTTTCCAAATTATTCTACTCTTAAATGGCTCTTCTATATGGTTGTATTGAGTAATAATACCATCTATCATAACTACTGATATTTCATAGTCCTCTAAATACCTTAACACTTCTTCAATTTGCTCCAGATTTTCGCAAGTGGATAATTCCCATTTTTTATCATCTTCAGTTATCTTAAAAATTATATATTTCGGAACTTGAATTATCACTTCTTTTGCTTGCTTTACACCTATTGCGGAATAACTCTTTAACCATAAACCCGTGTGGTCATACTTAACGCTACTGTGTGCCATTATATATTCCGTATTCTCTCTTACTTTTTCTGGTCTTGGAAAATATCCTGTCATTCGATTTGCATTCTCTACTAAATTATACATCAAATCAAATAAACTAATCCTCATAATGTCTGTCATCCACCTTCCATTTTTGACCATTATAACGGATTAATATAACGTACTCAAGATACAATAAAACTACGTTAACACGGGCTATTCGCAGTTTATCAATTTTATATTATATTGATATTTTCAAGATAACTTAACATTTATATAATGATATTTATTCCAAAAGTTTGGCCATCTTATCTAATTGTTCGGTGTGTGATTCTCTATATTGGTGAGTATAAATATCACTTGTTGTAGATGGTGTAGAGTGTCCTAACATTTTTGATGTATCATACAGAGTATTTTGAGCATAATTTGCTAACGAAGCAAAAGAATGACGTAATCCGTGTAGAGTAAGAGGTTTTAGACCGTTTCTATTGATGAAATTAGTAAATAGTTCTGATATATAATTAGGTCTAATAGGTCTACCATCCTCCCAACATACTACATAATTCTGATTTTTATATTTATGTCCTTTTTCAGCTTTTATTATTTCTTGCTTCTTGTACTCTTCTCTAAGAGCCAAATAAATTGGTTCGGACAAATACAAAACTCTTTCAGATTCTTCAGTTTTAACCCCTTTCTCTATGGAAACGGAACCTGCTGTTGTTCTTGTCTCTCTTATGTGAACTAAGCGGTTATCAAAATCGACATTATGCCACTTAAGACCTGCAATTTCACCTCTTCTAAGACCTAAAAAAATCCCTAACTTTATTATTATTTCTTCCCTCGTGCCTTCTGCAATTTTTAACAATTGTCTCAATTCTTCTTTATCATAGAAATGAATGACTTTCTTAACCTTATTCGGAGGTATAACTTTATATGCAGGATTAAACTTCAATATATCTTGATTAACCGCTACATCCAAAGCAGTTCGCATTAAAGTATAGTGCTTGAGTGCAGTATTGCTTGAAAGTTTTTTTTGAATATCAGACAAATATCCCTGAATATCAGTTGCCGTCAATTTTTGAAGTACTTTTCCTCCCGAAGCCAACTCTATGTGTCTAATAATATTTCTATATCCATATACCGTTGTCTTTGCAGCATTATGAATTATGATATTGTCCATCCACCAATTTAACCATTCTGACAAGGTAATTGTAGATGGAATTACTAAGTCACCATTTGTCTTTGAAGCTTGAAATTCCTTTAATGCTCGTTGTGCATCTCTTTTTTTATCATAAGTCTTAGTCTGCTTAAATTGTTTCCCATCGACTATACCATAATCAAAGGTAACATAATATTTTTTCCTTACATCATCATAAGCTATACCCTTTTCAACTTTAACTCTTGCCATCTACGCAAACCCCCGTCACTATTGAATAAACTACATCTTATATCTACCAATTAATATTACTTATGATACCCACCATAAAAAATATCTACCAAATATCTACCAAAAAACGAAATACACCATATATATAGTGTTGTCTAAGGCTAAACACTGTATATATGGTGTATATTTGGTGGAGGCGAGGGGAGTCGAACCCCTGTCCAAAAGCCCTTTGCCATCAGTTTCTCCGAGCGCAGTCACCTATTTAAATTTAGCCATCTCTCACTCCTGGTGACCGGATTGAGGTCAGGCGATCTTCAATTATACCGCTCTAGAGTCGAAGCATCCTTAAGAGCTGTTCCCCACGATATGACGTCAGACCCCGGGGGCGTAGGCTACCTCGGGCTGACGAGCAGACTAAGCTGCTAAAGCGTAATTTTTGTTTGCGTTTAATTTAAGGTGACCCAGTTCTTTAACGTGTACCCCAGGTCAGGAAACACGGCTCGCTTCCAATGACTCTAAACCCCTGTCGAAACCAATACGCCCCCATGATATGGGATCAGCAGCACTTCGCGCATAAACGCAGTACCTGCAGGATCAACGTGCTTCAATCGCATTAAAGAGAGTCGCTCTTAATGCTTTCATACTTTCCTTCATTTCACTTCCCTGACAACAACAGAAAAACCTAGTACTTCTGCCGTTCTCTCAGCTCTTTCTGGATATTCCGCTCTGAATCCCGCTTCGCAATGGAATCCCGCTTGTCATACAGCTTTTTGCCCCTCGCAATAGCAAGCTCCAGCTTGACCAAATTCTTACTGCTCAAATAGAGCCGCAGTGGAATCAGAGTAAAGCCCTTTTGTTGAATATAGCCGGTCAGTCTCGCGATTTCCTTCTTGTTCAGTAAAAGCTTTCTGGACCGCAGTGGATCCACATTGAAGACATTGCCCATTTCGTAGGGACTGATGTGAAGGTTGTTCACGAAGACTTCGCCGTTCTTGACCTCGGCGTAAGCGTCGCTCATGCTGGCGCGTCCCATGCGGATCGACTTGACCTCAGTGCCGGTCAACACCACACCTGCCTCAAAAGTCTCCTCTATGAAATATTCATGTCTGGCTTTTCGATTCTGGGCGACTGTTTTTTCAGGACGCTCCGGTTTCTGATGTCCTGTGCTTTTTGGTCGTTCCGCCATGCTTCTCACCTTCTTACCTTTTCATCCTTCTAAGAATATCACGAACAGGCGTTCTCGTCAAGTGGCTCGCAGCTCCCAAGCACTTCGAGATCAACCGGGACCACCCTTTGCAGAGTGAATGACCATGACCATCGGCAAAATCCTTTGGACATGGTCATTCAGTTCAAAAACCTACGCCCACTTAAACACCGCTTCAAGGGCCCGCAGAACACCTTCATCATCATTCGACGCCGTGACGTGATCCGCCACATCGTGGACAAACGCCTCCGCATTGGCCATAGCCACGCCCATGCCGGCGTATTCCAGCATCTCCAGGTCATTTTCATTGTCCCCGAAGGCCATGACCTCTTCACGACTGACGCCCAAAATCCCGCACAGCCGCGCCAGCGCCGTCCCTTTGTTGACGCCCGTCAGAAGCACATCATAAATGGTATCCAGGGACTTATAGCCCGTGATCCCTTCAATGGCCTCAATCTCCCGGCGCATCTCAGCCGAGCGCTCCGAGTTGTCAAAGTGAAAGCCAATTTTGTAAATGTCCTTCTGTTCAAAAAGCGCAAGCGCGTCCGGCACCACCTCTGTCCGTACACGATGCTCAGGTGGATACTCCTTCGAGATCCGCTGAAAATACGCGATCAGCTTCTCCATGCGCTCGCTGTAAATCGTTTCCTTGTCATAGAGGTGGAAATAGACGTCATAGCGCCGGGCAATATCCAGGACTTGTCTGCCGATGGTCACCGGAATAGGCGCCCCATACAGCAGTTCGTCTGTGACCGGATCCACAATGACAGCGCCGTTGCAGCAGATCAGCGGTGTCGTGATGCCAATCTGGTCCGCATAACGCTTGGCAGCGCGGTAAATACGACCTGTCGCCAGGGTGAACCGGGCGCCGGTACGCATCAAAGCCTGTAATGCTTCTAAAGTCTCAGGCGACACCTGTTTATCAGAATTTAAAAGTGTGCCGTCCATATCTGTAACTATCAGTTTATACATTCTCTACTTTTCCTTTGCTTCAAGATGTTGGAGATACTGAAAGTCCACCTGACGCTGGTCCACATCCACGCGAATCAGCTTGACTTCCACCAGGTCACCTATGCTGAAACGCTTTCTGCTTCGCATACCGACCAGGGCCATACTTTTCTCATCATAATCGAAGTCGTCCATGATTTCAAGACTCGACATGTGAACTAACCCTTCTACGGTGTTTGGCAGTTCGACGAAAAAGCCAAAGTTGAGGACGGAGGAAATCAATCCGCTGAAGATTTCGCCAACATGATCAGCCATATATTCAGCTTTTTTCATGTCGTCCGCGTCTCGCTCCGCTTGTTCTGCCACGCGCTCGCGCTCCGAGGACTGTATGGCCGCTTCTTCAACAATGCGTCTGAGGGAAGCGATCCGTCGCTCTGAAAGCTTGCCCTTTAAAGACTCCTTTATGATCCGGTGGATCTGGAGGTCCGGATAGCGACGGATTGGTGACGTGAAGTGACAGTAATATTCCGCAGCCAGACCAAAGTGGCCTTCATTGAGCGGGGAATATTTCGCTTGCTTGAGAGATCTGAGCATCAGCTTGTTGACCACATGCTCTTCCTTATGCCCCTCGATCTGCTCCAGAATCTGCTGCACGGTTTTGGGCTCAATGCCATCTTTCCCTATCTTGACTTTCACGCCAAGATTATAGAGATATTTGATAAAGGTTTCAATCTTCTCTTCATCCGGATCTTCGTGGATCCGGTAGACAAACGGAAAGTCCATCCGGTTGTAGTGTTCCGCCACAGTCTCGTTGGCGATCAGCATGAATTCTTCAATCATGCGGTTGGCTACGCGGCGCTCGTCCAGGATGACATCGATCGCTTTGCCAGTCTCGTCCGTGATGACCTTGCCTTCTGCGAAGTTGAAGTCCACAGCGCCGCGGTCCATCCTGCGCTTGCGCAGGATCTTGGCAAGGGCTTCGTAGAGCTTGAGTTCAGGCAGGAGGTCTTTGAATTTTTCAACTATTTCCGGAGAAGCTTTGTCTTCAAGGAGATCTGAGACGTCGGTGTAGATCATCCGGTATTTGGAGCGGATGACAGACTCATAAATCTCGTGCTTGACCACTTCCCCCGCAGGCGTAATTTCCATGTCCACACTGAGAGTTAAGCGGTCCACATCCGGATGCAGGCTGCAAAGGCCGTTGGAGAGACGCTTCGGCAGCATTGGCACAACCTTGTCCACCATATAAACGGAGGTTCCTCGGTCAAAAGCGTCACGATCCAGAGCTGAACCTTCTTTGACATAATGAGTGACATCGGCAATATGAACACCTAGAACCAGGTTGCCGTTATCAAGTGTATCAATGGAAATGGCATCATCCAAGTCTTTGGCGTCCGCACCGTCAATGGTGATGACAAGTGCGTCCCTGTGATCCGTTCTGCGTTCGAGCTCAAGAGCATCCAGTTCTTCCGGGAAAGCTGCCGCTTCAGCTTCCACGGCAGGCGGGAAAGCTTCAGGGAGGTTAAACTTGCGAATGACAGACAGGATGTCCACATAAGGATCACCTTTTTTGCCCAAAACCTCGATGATGGTACCACCTGGGACTTTGGAACCTTTAGGCCAGTCAGTGACTTTCAGCACAACCATGTCTCCGTCCATTGCTTGCCCGGTATTGGCAAGGTGGACGTAGAAATTCGTGCCGACTTTAGGATCCTGGGGCTCGACCATACCATACTTTTTGTAGAGCTTAAAGGTTCCAACTACTTGTGTAGCCCCCCTGGAAAGCACTTTGACCAGGGCACCTTCACGGCGGCGACCATCGGCAGAGCGCTTTGTTATTTTGACAAGGAGGGTGTCACCTTGGAATACGCCCTCCAGCTCAGGCTCAGGAAGAAAGATATCATTGCCCTTCTCTCCGGGCACCATTAGGAAGCCGAAGCCCCGCTGGGCAATGTCGACCTTGCCTATGGTCATGTCAAACATTTCCGGTGTCCCATACTTTTTCTTCTTGGTAGCCACAATGGTGCCCACCGCGGCCATTTCCTCAAGGGCGCTGTAGAACAGGCCCTTATCCTGAGTGCTGACTTCCAGGTATTCTTCAAGAACATAATCAAAGACAGGCTGTTTAAAGTGATTTTCTATGGCGTCTAGAATTCGGTCTTTCATGGGAAACCTCCTGTTTGGGGATGATCTGATGGGTTTCGACAACGTGACATTATCACAAGTTGTGACGTTCTAAATTACTGTTTATATACCCTAACCATCGGCATGAGAAACGGAAAATGCCGCCTAGTAAAAAACCCCTCCGGACGCGCCGGAGGGATCTTGATCAATTATTATTAAAGCAGTGATCCAAATTGGATGAAGACAGGCGCGAATACCAGCGCGACAATTGTCATCAGCTTGATCAGGATGTTGATGGAAGGACCGGACGTATCCTTGAACGGATCGCCTACGGTGTCGCCAACGACTGCAGCTTTGTGTGGCTCGCTGCCTTTGCCGCCGTGGTGGCCTTCTTCAATGTATTTCTTCGCGTTGTCCCACGCGCCGCCAGCGTTGGCCATAAAGATCGCCATGAGAACGCCTGTGACGAGAGCGCCGGCAAGCATGCCGCCAAGAGCTTCAACACCAAGGATCAGACCCATGGCAATTGGTGAAATAACTGCCATGAGACCTGGAATCATCATTTCTTTGAGCGCCGCAGCCGTTGAAATGTCAACGCACTTAGCGTACTCAGGAACCGCCTTGCCCTCCATGATGCCCGGAATTTCGCGGAACTGACGGCGAACTTCCTCGATCATTTCATAAGCAGCTTTACCTACGGATTCCATAGTCATTGCAGAGAACAGGAACGGCAGCATGCCGCCAATGAAAAGACCAACGACGACATTCGGATTGAGAATATCGATCTTCTCGATCTGCGCTGCAGTTGCAAAAGAAGCGAAGAGAGCAAGTGCTGTCAGAGCAGCAGAGCCAATGGCAAAGCCTTTGCCGATGGCTGCAGTCGTGTTGCCCACCGCATCAAGTTTATCTGTGATCTTTCTGACTTCTTTAGGCAGTTCGCACATTTCTGCGATACCGCCAGCATTGTCAGCAATTGGACCGTAAGCGTCAACCGCAACTGTGATGCCCGTTGTGGAAAGCATGCCGACTGCTGCAAGGGCAATGCCGTAGAGACCCATGAACTTGTAGGAAACCAATGTTGCGAGTGCAATCAAGATAATTGGAACCGCCGTGGAATACATACCAACTGCGAGACCGCTGATGATTGTTGTTGCAGGACCCGTCATGGACTGAGCCGCAATCTTCTTAACGGACTTATAGTCGCCGGATGTATAGATCTCAGTCACTTGACCGATCAGTGTACCTGCGATCAAACCAGCGACGACTGCGAAAGCAGCGTTCATATTGCCAAACGCCATATTGGAGAGAACAAATGCCGCAATGATAACGATGCCGGAGCTGACATATGTACTCATTTTAAGTGCCTTGTGCGGATTGGATTTCTCGTCGCCTTTGACAAAGAAGGTTGCGACGATAGACGCAAGAATACCTACTGTTGAAAGTGCTATTGGAAACAGAATGCCCGGCTCGTTGTAAAGAACAAAGCCCAGGGTTACAGCTGCGATAATGGAACCGACATAGGACTCGAAAAGGTCAGCACCCATACCAGCGACGTCACCAACGTTGTCGCCGACATTGTCCGCTATAACTGCAGGGTTTCTTGGATCATCCTCCGGAATACCGGCTTCAACTTTACCGACGAGGTCAGCGCCAACGTCAGCTGCTTTTGTATAGATACCGCCGCCAACACGGCCAAAAAGCGCGATAGACGATGCACCCAGACCAAAACCGGTGATGATGGTGCCGTCTCGGAAGATCAAATAGAGAACAGTAACGCCTATAATGCCGAGTCCAACAACAGACATACCCATAACTGCACCACCGGAAAAAGCAACGGATAATGCACGGTTCATGCCGCTTTCCTTAGCTGCATTCGCAGTACGAACGTTTGCCTTGGTAGCGACCTGCATGCCAATAAACCCTGCGAGTGCGGAAAAGAATGCACCTACAAGGAAGGACACGCCTGTCTGCCAGTTGATGCCAACAGATATAATGACGAATAATACCGCGGCGAAGATGACCAGCGTCTTGTATTCTCTTCTCAAGAACGCCATGGCACCATCATGAATGTATGAGGAAATTTCCTTCATACGCTCTGTTCCCACATTGACCGAATTGATCTTTGCGGTTACAAGGTAGTATGCAAACGCCAGAGCAAGGAGTCCTGCAACCGGTGCTGCGTAAATCATGCTGAAACTCAAATCTGTCTCCTCCTTAAAAGTGTGATGATTTTATTTTATCTGCCTTGAAGATACACAAGCAGAAGGGTACAGAGTATAAATGCGATCGCCGCAATTTTGGTGATTTTGTCCAATAAATCGTCATAAGCTCTGCCTTTTTGCTTTCCGAACAACTGCTCCGCGCCGCCGGCAATTGAACCAGAAAGACCAGCGCTTTTTCCCGAATGCAGCAGTACGCTGGCGATCAGGACGAGTGATGCTATTACGACGATGATCATCACAAAAGTATCCATTAATTATTTCCTCCTCATGAGTTGTTTACCATGGATTATTCTAACATAGTGATTTTGTTAAATCAACTGGATTTGTATATTGTATATTTAGAAACTTTCGGTTAAAACTGAACATTTTGTTGAAATTGCAACGCATCGTTCCGCGACTTGCATTTTATAAAATTTCTCCCGAAATAAAAGGAAGGAAAATGGTGCGACTGCCATTCAGGCAGCTCGACACCAAATTCCCCCCTCTTCCGCTTGTTGGGGATGTGTATTTATTTCAGATTGTAGAAGGCGCTGAGTCCTGCGTATTTTGCTGACTCGCCCAGCATTTCTTCAATGCGGATTAATTGGTTGTATTTCTCAACCCTGTCTATTCTGGCAGGTGCACCAGTTTTGATTTGACCCGCATTAAGAGCGACAGCCACATCTGCGATAGTGGAATCCGAAGTTTCACCCGAACGGTGAGAGATGACAGCGGTATAGCCGGCACGTTTAGCCATTTCAACAGTGTCCAAAGTTTCTGTGATGGAACCGATCTGATTCAGTTTGACGAGAATGCTGTTGGCAGTTTTGCTCTCAATTCCGCGAGAGAGACGCTCGACATTTGTAACGAAGAGGTCGTCTCCGACGATCTGGATTTTGCTGCCCAGCGTATCTGTCATCAGTTTCCAGCCTGTCCAATCCTCTTCATCAAAACCGTCTTCGATTGAGATGATAGGATATTTTTCGACGAGTCCTGCATAGTAATTGACAAGCTCCTCGGAAGTCATTTCAACGCCTTCGCCAGAAAGCTCATATTTGCCCTTTTCTTTGTTGTAGAATTCTGACGCCGCTGCATCTATAGCAAGACGGATGTCTTCACCCGGCTTGTAGCCTGCTTTCTCGACGGCTTCCAAAATAACCTTAATGGCTTCTTCATTTGAAGCCAGGTTAGGCGCAAAGCCGCCTTCATCACCTACACCAGTTGCCAGACCTTTGGACTTGAGCACCGACTTCAATGCATGATAGATTTCTGCGCCCATTCGAACAGCTTCGACAAAGCTCTTAGCGCTGACCGGCATTACCATGAACTCTTGAATGTCCACGTTGTTGTCCGCGTGGGAACCGCCATTGAGAATATTCATCATTGGAACCGGAAGGGTTTTGGCATTGACACCGCCCAGATACTGATAAAGCGGAAGGCCCAGTGACTTCGCAGCGGCTCTGGCTACTGCCATTGAGACACCAAGGATTGCGTTGGCGCCGAGTTTCGCTTTATTTGGCGTTCCATCGAGTTCAAGAAGGATGCGGTCGATTTCAGTTTGTTCAAAGGCACTCATGCCGATCAATTCAGGTGCAATGATCTCATTGACGTTGTTGACGGCAGTTAGTACACCTTTCCCGAGATAACGGGACTTATCGCCGTCACGGAGTTCAACAGCTTCGAAAGCGCCAGTGGAAGCGCCTGATGGAATTCCTGCGCGCTCCATGGTGCCGTCTTCGAGGTAAACTTCAACCTCAATGGTTGGATTGCCTCGTGAATCGAGAATTTCTCTGGCATAGATGTCCATTATGGCTGACATAATAATAATCCCTCCAATTAGTTTTCTATCAGGCTGATGCCTGTCATTTCTTCAGGCTTATTAAGGCCCATCAGTTCCAGAAGCGTCGGCGCCAAATCGCAGAGTCTTCCGCCGCTTCGGAGTTTCTTGTCACTTTGGGTAATCAAAATGCATGGTACCGGATTGGTCGTATGCGCAGTGAAGTTTTCATGAGTTTCGTAATCGATCATCATCTCTGCATTGCCATGGTCCGCTGTGACAACAGCACTGCCCTTCAATGCCTCGAGTTTTTCGAGAATCCTGCCCAGACACTGATCCACGGTCTCGACTGCCTTAACGGCCGCATCAAAATCACCGGTGTGGCCAACCATGTCAGGATTGGCAAAATTAAGAACGATCAAATCATACTGATGACTGTCCAAGGCTTCCAGGACACCCTCCGTCACCTCTGGTGCACTCATCTCCGGTTTGAGATCATAAGTTGCGACTTTAGGTGAAGGTATCAATTTACGGTCTTCCCCTGGATTTGGTGCTTCGACTCCACCATTAAAGAAAAAGGTGACGTGGGCATATTTTTCAGTCTCAGCTATTCTGAGCTGCCGTTTGCCAAGGGCACCCAGATACTCGCCCAGTGTATTGTTGATATCCTGGGGCGCATAGGCCACACTGACATTTGGCATGGTGATGTCGTATTGCGTCATACACACATAGTGGAGCGGGAAGTATTGGTGATTAAAGCCTTCGAAGGACGGATCCACCAGCGCGCGGGTCATTTCTCTTGCGCGATCAGGTCTGAAGTTGAAGAAGATCACAGAATCCCCTTCCTGAATCCTAGCCAACGGTTTGCCGTTTTCCTGTATGACGACCGGCTCTATAAACTCATCCAACACCTCTTTGGCGTAAGAATCCTTTATCGCCTGCAGCGCGCTTTCAGCGCCGTGACCTTCACCGTGGACCAAAGCGTTGTAAGCTCGTTCTACCCGCTCCCAGCGCTTATCCCTGTCCATTGCATAATAACGGCCGCTGACAGTGGCGATTTTCCCTTTAATTTTTCCTTCTGCCGGCGCTAAATGGTCCTCCAGCTCTTCCACGAATCGCAGTCCGCTGGTTGGAGACGTATCCCTTCCATCCAGAAAAGCATGAATGTAGACTTTGTCCAGACCTCTTCCTGACGCGAGATCCACCAAGGCCTTCAAATGCTCAAGATGACTGTGGACGCCCCCGTCAGAAACCAATCCCAGCAGGTGGAGTTTTCCGCCGGTTTTCAAAGCATTGTCCACGGCACCGGTCAATGCCGGATTCACATAAAAGTCGCCGTCTTTGATTGATTTGGTGATCCTTGTTAGTTCCTGGTAAACGATGCGTCCGGCACCAATGTTTAAGTGCCCGACCTCTGAATTCCCCATCTGCCCATCCGGGAGACCGACATCCATACCACTGGCACCTACTAAGACGTGGGGTCTGTTCTTGATCAGGCGATTGAAAACAGGTGTCTTGGCAGCCTCAATGGCATTACCTTCCAAGTTCTGATTATATCCCCACCCGTCGAGGACAATCAGCATTACAGGTGATTTAATTGTTTCCATGGCACATCTCCTTAAAAGTTGACAAGAGAAAGAAAACTGTCCGGTTTGAGACTTGCGCCGCCCACCAAAGCCCCGTCAATGTCGACTTCGTTCATGATCTCTTCAATATTGTCCGGCTTAACGCTGCCGCCATACTGGATCCGAACTTCCTCAGAAATCACATCGCCATACATCGTCTCAATCAGACCTCTGATATAACCAATGACCTCCTGAGCCTGGGCAGCCGTGGCGGTTCTGCCTGTACCGATCGCCCATACAGGTTCATAAGCAATGACTGTAGTCACAGTCTGTTCTGGTGAAACGCCTTCGAAAGCAGCGATCACTTGACGGCGGACAACCGCTTCGGTGTTTCCCGCCTCGCGTTCCTCCAGAGTTTCGCCACAGCAGACGATAGGAATCAGTCCTGCTTCATGGGCTTTTTTGAGTTTGAGATTGACGGTTTCATCCGTCTCATTGAAGTACTGCCGGCGCTCTGAGTGACCAATGACAACATAAGCGGCTCCGGCCTCTTTGAGCATCTCCGCAGAAATTTCTCCCGTGTAGGCGCCCGAGTCTTCAAAGTGCATGTTTTGCGCGGCAATTTTTATAGGTGTTCCCTCTGCGGCTGCCTTCAGTGGCTGAATCAAAGTAAACGGCACACAAAGCACCACTTCAACCTCAGTGTCTCCGAGTCCCGCAGCAACCTCCCGCACAAAAGCTCTGCCTGTATCCATAGTCATGTGCATTTTCCAATTGCCTGCGATGATAGGTTTTCGCATGAATGTCCTCCTGATTTTTAAGCGTTTCGATCATCAAGTGCCGCAATGCCCGGAAGTTCTTTTCCTTCGAGGAACTCAAGCGAAGCGCCGCCCCCAGTGGAAATGTGGGTCATTTTATCGCCAAAGCCCAGTTGATTGACTGCAGCCGCGCTGTCCCCGCCGCCTATGACAGTAATGGCATCAGACTGCGCCAGAGCACTGGCCACTTCAAAAGTTCCCGTAGCAAAGGACTTGAATTCGAATACGCCCATTGGTCCATTCCAGACCACGGTTTTCGCGCCGGTGATGACACGCTTGAAATTTTCGACAGTTTTCGGTCCAATGTCCAGCCCCATAAAGCCTTCCGGGATTTCAGCATCACTGGAAACCTGTGGGACTGCGTCAGCCGAAAACGCATCCGCATAGACATGGTCGACAGGAAGTAAAAACTCGACGCCTTTTGCCTTCGCTTTCTCAATCATTTCTAGGGCATACTCCATTTTATCAGTTTCCAGCAAAGAAGTCCCGATATTATGGCCTTGAGCTTTCAAGAAAGTGTAGGCCATGCCGCCGCCAATAATCAACGCGTCGACTTTTTCGAGGAGGTTGCGTATAACTTCAATCTTATCTGAGACCTTTGCACCGCCGAGAATAGCGACAAGCGGCCTCTCAGGCTGTGTCACTGCAGCGCCCAGATATTTCAGTTCTTTTTCAATCAAATAGCCACAGACAGATTCTTCTACAAATTCGGTAACGCCCACTGTGGAAGAATGCGCGCGATGCGCGGATCCAAAAGCATCGTTAACGTATAAATCCGCAATAGATGCCAAGTCTTTGGAAAAGGCTTCACCATTCTTGGTCTCTTCACTTCTGAAACGCGTATTTTCCAGGAGAATGACATCTCCGGATTTCATATCCGCCACTGCTGCGCGGGCCTTAGGTCCCACAACTTCCATTTCGTCCGGAAATCCTACCGGAACACCTAAAATCTCCGTCAAGCGTTTTGCCACCGGTGCCAGTGAGAAGGCAGCGAGATTGTCTCCTTTAGGCTTTCCAAGGTGTGAGCACAGGATTACCTTTGCGCCGTTTTCCATTAGGTAGCGGATCGTTGGCAAAGCGCCGGTGATTCTGCTTTCATCAGTTATTACGCCATCTTTTAATGGTACGTTAAAATCCACCCGTACCAGGACACGCTTGTCTCTAACGGCGAGATCCTCAACACTTTTCTTATTGTACACCATAGTAAGCATCCTCCCTCTCTCAAAAAGAACTGTTGTCTAAATCAACCTGATGCAGCCACTGAAGGTATATTTTGCTCTTAATGGCATGATATGCCACATTCCCGAACATTATGAAAAACCCGGACCGGTTGAGGATCCAATGCGTCTTCGCATGAATCCCACTTCTCCGGTCCGGAGCTCTATTCAAACCATTAAAGCTTAGATTCCTTTGCCAACCATGTAAGCGACGAGGTCTACGACGCGGGCTGAATAACCCCATTCATTATCATACCAGGAAACAACTTTTAGCATGTTGTCGCCAATAACCATTGTTGAAAGACCATCAATGATGGAAGATCTTTCGTCCATCTTATAGTCCATGGAGACCAATGGCTCATCAGAAAATCCGAGTATTCCTTTGAGAGGGCCTTCCGAAGCCGCTTTCAATACCGCATTAACTTCTTCAGCCGTAACTTTCTTTTCCGTCTCGACAACCATATCTACTATTGAGACCGTAGGCGTAGGTACGCGAAGCGAGAATCCGTTGAATTTCCCCTTGAGTTCAGGAATGACCAAGGCCACAGCTTGAGCGGCTCCGGTAGAAGTAGGAATAATGTTTTCGGCTGCGGCGCGGGCACGACGGAGGTCACTGTGAGAACCGTCCAGGATTCTCTGATCATTTGTATAAGAGTGAATAGTCGTCATTAAGCCCTTGACGATGCCGAAGTTCTCCAGGAGCACTTTGGCGAAAGGTGCGAGGCAGTTTGTTGTGCATGAAGCGTTGGAGACAATGTTATGCTTAGCGGGATCATAAAGGTCTTCGTTGACACCCATAACGATCGTAATGTCCTCATTCTTTCCAGGCGCGGTCAACAGGACTTTCTTTGCGCCGCGCTCAATGTGCTTAGCGAGCTCTTCGCCTGTTCTGAATGCACCGGAGGATTCAATGACAACATCAATATCATGCTCCGCCCAAGGCATATTCTCCAGTTTTCTTTCCGATGTAATTTTAACTTCCTTGCCATTGACAAACAAGCTGTTGCCCTCAGCATAAACTTCTCCGTCAAATTTTCCAAAAAGGGAGTCGTACTTCAGCAGATGCGCCTGGGAAGCAGCGTCTTTTGGTCCATTGATCAGGACAATTTCAAAATTTGGATCTTTCAACCCTGCATAGATTCTAAATGTATTTCTGCCAATTCTTCCAAAACCATTAATTGCTACTCTTGTTTTTCTCATGATTCATCCTCCTTGAATGTAAGTTATTTTGCGTCATTTAGTATCGCCCTTGCGACTGTTTCATCCGTGACCAAAATCAGCCCCGAATGAAGTTTGCAAACTGAAACTATTGCATCCTTTTTTCCCAATCCGCCAGCTACTGCCACCGGATTCTGTATGGCTCTGAACCGTTCAAGAGTGATGCCGATGGTGCTGATTTCATACACGATCTCACCCTCGCGGTTAAAGTAATGTCCAAAGGCTTCTGCAACTGCGCCCCTACTCTTAATGATACCAATTTCTTCTTGATTTAAACCACGACGATTTGCCATTGTCAAAGCGTCACCCACCCCGAATAAAAGTACGGTGATCTTTTCTATCAGTGACATCAGTTCTCTGATCTCGGGTTCATTCTTAAGACTGCTGATCGTATCTCTGGACAGAATGTCCGGTGTGAACAGCAACTTGTACTGACAACCCAAGCTATTGGCAAAGCGTTCAACAAGCGTGTTGGCCTGATATTCCGCGCGATTGCCGACGCCGCCGCGCGCGGGAAGAATCATGGCGTTTGGATAATACTCTTTCTCATGCTTGAAGTTGTCAATGACACTCTGAACCGTCGTACCACCTGTAATGCCAATGACACTGTCGCTTTGAATCACTTTTTTGAGATAATGGGCCGCCACTTTACCAAGTTCTTTTTGTGCAGCAGCTTCATCTTGCGAGTCCTGAGCCGGTGCCAGTATGACTTTTCGAATGCCAAGCTTCTTTTCCAACAACTGCGCCAGCTCAATAAGGCCAGAACGGTTCTGAAAGTACCTCTTCAGAAGTTCATAGATTTCATACCCTTTTTTCGTCAGGTACATGCCTTCCAGCGAAAAATCGACCAAACCCTGCTCTTTTAAAATCAAGGCTTCTTTACGGGCAACACGTTCTGTCAGGCCTAACTGAGTCGACAGGTTTCTCCTTCCGATTGGCTGATGGTCTTGAAGGAGACTCAAAATCCTGTAGCGTGACGCTAAAGCTTCCACCAGTTCTGGCGCAGCACTCCTCAGCATGGCCGCGACTTCTGATAAACGCATCATTTCATCTTCGGAAGCATGATTTGAAAACATAGACACCTCCAGCTCCTATTTTGAGGGACTTAAAAAGTCCTTGGGTACCATTTTTGTCCCTATGAAATAAAAAAAATATCCACCCAACTTATTTTAACACATTGAGTGGATGATGCAACCCATATTCTGGTGATTATGTTCAAATTCATGTACTTTTAACAAAGTGGTTTAGACTTAAAAACGCTTGCGCTTTGACGAGGATGGAATTAGAAGTTCATCTCTGTATTTTGCAACGGTGCGCCTGGATATTATGATGCCGATCTGGTTTAATTCTTCCATGAGTTGCTGATCACTGAGGGGTTTTTTCGGATCTTCTCGATCTACCAATTCTTTCATGATTTTTTTGATGGATTCTGAAGAGACGCTCTCCCCCATTTCACTGGAGACGCCGCTCTGGAAGAAATATTTGATTTCATACAGCCCATGAGGACATTGAAGGTATTTGCCACTGACTGCCCGGCTGACTGTAGATTCGTGAACTCCAATGCGCTCGGCAATGTCCTTAAGCGTCAGGGTCTTCAAATACATTGGGCCTCTTTCGAAAAACTCCGACTGGTACTCCAATATAGCCTCTACAACCCTGTAAATGGTGTTGCGCCGTTGTTCGATGCTCTTGATCAGTTTCATTGCAGAGCTGAGTTTTTTGCTTATATATTCAGAGGCAGCGTTTTGCTGATCACTTTCCAAAATGCGTCTGTAAAAATCATTGATGTATAGTTTAGGTGCTGTCGAGTCGCTGACCAGGATCACGTATTCACCTTCGTTTTTGGTGACCACGACATCAGGTACCACATACCTTGTCTCGTCTTCTGCGGAAAACGCGCGCCCCGGTTTGGGCTCAAGTCCCCTTACCAGATCACAGGCGGCCTGAACTTTTTCAAGCGGTGCGCTTAATGCTTTCGCTATGTTTTGAATCCTGTTGTTGGCGAGATCGTGAAGATAAAACTCTATGATCTTTGCGGCGAGAAGGTGCAGTTCGCTGCCGTTGGCCAACAACTGAATTTTTAGGCATTCTGCGAGGTTTCTGGCGCCAACGCCCAGTGGATCAAAGGTTTGGATCACTGCCAGGATTCGTTCATAGTCCTCCACCGTAATTGGAAATTTAACGAGTACCTCATCAGTCTGCAGATCAAGGTAACCGTTCTTGTCAATATTTTCAAGCAGAAACTGCGCGACCTCATAATCTATCCCCTTGAGATCACTCATACAAAGTTGAAATGCCAGATGGTCGTAAAGACTTTCTTTGGCTGGCAGAAAACTTTCATAGGAAAACTCGTCGTCTCTAGATTCGGATGACACACTTGAACCCCGTTCTCTGCTCATGCCCTGAGAAACTTCTTTCCAGTTTATATTGTCCAGATCATTAACTTGAGCCCGTTCCTGAACCGGTTCGCTCAAAGGCACCGGGACTTCATTCACGGCAGGAAGCGGCGCTTCATCCTGGGATTGCAGCTGAAGCACCGGATTGGTCATCAACTCTTCCTGAATAAACTCTTTAAGTTCAACCGAATTATACTGAAGAATTTCAATGGCTTGCTTCAGCTCAGCGGTCATGATCAACTTTTGGGTCTGGATCATATTGAGGTTCATGTTCATCTTCATTATTATAGCAACTCCAGTCCTCTTTCAGATAGCTCGGGCAAGGTGCAGAACAGCTTCCAACACACCTCCGCCAATACTTCTGGCTTTGTCTGAGATTGTCAGGCAATGATCCTCTTCGGCGCGGGGATCAACATCTGCCACTTTGAAGCCTCTCGTCACGCGAAGTCCCTCGCTGAGCTGCCCCCGTAAAACACCTGATATTGTCGCTATGGCTGGCTCTCCGTCAACTTCCGCCACTGCCTGGCCTTCTTCTATGCGCTCGCCTATTTGGGCAAGAGGTTTGTATACGCCATCCTTGGGCGCGCGAATGACGCGTTCTCCGGCAAAGCCGCCAATCAAACCAGGGACAGCCGTATCCGGTTCAGGTAACCCTTTGTAAAGAACGCGGCCGAGATAATGGCCGCGCATGGTCTCAATGACCGCATGGACATCTTTGCCGGCTTCAAACCCGGGTCCCAATCCTATGACAATTGGTGCCATATCTATGGTCGTTCCAAGATTGCGCTTAGCAATGATAGCGTCGACGACTACGTCAAACCGCATCCTGTTCAGCCCTTCCAATCTGGGATCTACAACGACAGGAACCGCATCCATGGCCCAAACGGATTCGACATCCGGCCATTCGGTTCGAACGGCGCGTATGCCTTCTACAGTTGTTTCCCCATCAAAAACCGCTTGAGCAAAGGAAACCGTTCTTCTGATCACCGTTGGTTGAGCAATTTCAACCGCGACGACCTTAAAGCCAGATTCATGAAGCTTTGCAATGACGCCGGTTGCAAGGTCTCCGGCGCCTCGTATCAAGACGCGCAATTCCTCGATTCCAAGCTTCATCTCGGCCTCAGCTCCTTCATGGATTTTCCTGAAGCCTCTTTCATAACCATGAGCACTTCGGCCAAGATACTTACAGCAATTTCTGGCGGTGTCTCTGCCCCAATATCAAGTCCAATTGGCGCGTGGACCCGCTCCAGAAGTGCCTCATCCACACCTTCCTGTCTCAAATGATCCAGAATGATGCTTACTTTGCGCCGACTGCCTATGACGCCAATATAAGCGGCATCAGAACGGATAACCTCTCTGAGCGCCTTCTCATCACTGTCTTTGGTCGCAATGATTATATATGTGTTCGAATCGACTCGTGCCAATTTCATGGCCTCCGCCATGTCTTCATGGATGTGAATCTCCCTGGCTTCAGGAAAGCGCACGGGATTTCCAAAAGAATCGCGGTCCTCGACAATGACGACATCATAGCCCAGTTCAAGTGCAAATTTATACAAACTCATGTTCACATGTCCACCGCCTGCCAAAACCAGGCTTGGGCGTGTTACATGAACTTCGACAAAAACCTTCAGTCCGCCGCCGCAGTGCATAGGCAGTCCGTCCGGAGCATCACTGTTCAGAACCATCTCAACCATTTCTGACTTGCCGCTCTTGATGGCCTCCAGAGCACGGTCAATCACTGTTTTTTCGGCTAGGCCGCCACCAATTGTACCAATAATTCCGCCCTCTTCCAGGACTATCATCTTCCCGCTGTGGCGAGGCGTGGATCCCTTTGATTCAATAATCGTGGCCATGGCAAAGGGCACATTCGCTTTCACCAATTCTGATGCACGTTCGTAAAGATCAAGCATGCGCTCACTCCTATCTTCAATACCGCACCTAAAGGTGTCTTGAAATACTTAACCAGACACTGTATGTTTTTCAGCAATACTCTCATTATACTCTTATTTTGCATCAAATTGAAGGCAAAAAGAAACCACTGCCTGACATCGACGATCTTACTTTCGCATCAAAACCGTTTTCCAGCACAACCAAAAACGGAGGCGAAGACCCCAAGGTCCCCACCTCCATTTGGATAATTCTCAATTCTCAATCAGTGATGTGCTTTATCATAAGGCTGGCCGCTGGCTTTTGGCGCCACGGCTTTTCCGACAGCGCCGACGAGAACCAGTATGGTCGCGACATAAGGAAGCATTCTCAGAAACTCTGAAGGAATCCAACCGATCCCCAGTGTAGACGCTTGAATTTCAATCGCTTCAGCAAATCCAAAGAACAGGCATGCCAGCAATGCCCCAATTGGATGCCACTTGCCAAAGATCATGGCGGCTAGCGCAATAAAACCTTTGCCCGAAGTCATGCCCTCCCGGAACATGTTGACTGCGCCTATAGACAGCGATGCCCCAGCAAGCCCAGCAAGTGCTCCGGAAATCAATACACAGATGTAGCGAATTTTGTAGACGTTGATACCCACTGTATCCGCTGCTTTTGGATGCTCTCCCACCGCTCTGACACGAAGGCCGAAGGGTGTCTTGAAGAGCACGAAATATGCAATACCGACCACTATGAACGCCAAATAGACGAATGGATTCAATCCGCTGAAAAAGCTTCCTAAAACCGGTATATCATTAAGAAATTGCAGTGCCTCAGGACTTCTTGACAATCCGCCGCGAATTGGATCTGTCTGTCCCGAACGGCCATAAATGACCTCAAGAAGATATGCTGCGAGACTTCCTGCAAGCAGATTGATGGCGACACCGGCAACAACCTGGTTTGCTCTGAGATGAATAGCCAGCACACCCAGAATCAGCGATGTCATCATACCCATGGTCATGGCTACTAAAATTGCCACCCAAGGATTGGGAACATACCTAAAGGTTAAAATCGCGAAGAACGCACCCATAATCATGATGCCTTCCAGCGCAATATTGACCACGCCTGAGCGCTCAGTGAAAACCCCGCCGATGGACGCGAATATAAGCGGTGTAGCCAGACGCAGGGTCGATGCGAGAATGGCCATAATAATGATCATCATTTCTCAGCCACCTCCGTCTTTGGTCCCTTCCGTCTGAACTTCTTCTTCAAATCCGGGAAGTACTGCAGGATCGCCTCACCGGCAATGAAGATGATGATGATGCCTTGGATGATTCCAACGACTTCCTTTGGAATTCCGGCGATCTGCATCTTTCTTTCACCATTAGCCAGTATGCCAAACAGGAGCGCACTTGCAAGAACACCCAGAGGATGATTCTTGCCCACCAGAGCCACTGCAATGCCAGTAAAGCCATACCCTGCTGAAGCAGGTGCCTGGTCAATTTTGAACGTCAATCCGGAGACAAGGGTTGCACCGGCCAGACCCGAAAGCATGCCGGAAATAAACATGGCTTTGATGATATTTTTCGAGATTGAAATGCCGCCATATTCAGAAGCAAACGGATTTGATCCGACTGAACGGATTTCGTAGCCCATGGTCGTTTTATAAAGCAGGAACCACATTACAAATGCCGCCGCTATGGCGATAAATATGCCGGTGTGAAGACTGGAGTTTCCAAAGATAGGCATCAGATCCGACATATTCGACAATCGGGCATTTTCACCGAGGATTACGGAATGCGCTTTTTGGACATCCCCTTGAAGCGTGGATGGGTTTAATGAAGTCCGTATGAAAAAATTCGTTAAAAACAGCGCTGTGTAGTTGAGCATTATTGTGACAATAACTTCATGAACGCCCAGTTTGGCCTTCAACACACCCGGGATTGCAGCCCAAAGGCCGCCGCCGAGGGCTCCTGCGATCAGAATTACAGGGATCAGTACAGGTGCCGGAAGGTCTCTGAAGATATAGCCGGCAGTAACAGTGAATAACGTGCCTATGACAAACTGTCCTTCAGCGCCGATATTGAACAGGCCGCAGCGAAATGCAAAAGCAATGGACAAACCTGTAAAAATCAGCGGTGTCGTTTTCAATAAAGTCTCACCTATGCGGCTCATGCCGAACATGCTGCCGCTGATCAATGCATAATATGCCACGAAGGGATTATTTCCGGTCAAAATTATAAAGATGGATCCAATAAGGAAGGCTAGAAAAATCGACAGCAGTGGAAATTTAAAATTGTCCCACAGCTGGGCCCAGCGGCTTTCAGTTGTTTTTTCCATGCTCCCCCTCCTTGTCTTCGGCTGTTTTGTTCAGGGAACCGCCCGCCATGAGTATTCCAAGCTCACGCTCTGTCGCCTGGCTGCCTTCAACGAGTCCGACTATGGCACCGTCGTAGATGACAGCGATCCGGTCCGCGAGCGCCATTACTTCATCCAGCTCCAGAGAGACGAGCAGTACGGCTTTGCCATGGTCCCTTTGTTCCACGAGACGCTTGTGAATAAATTCAATAGCGCCAACGTCCACACCGCGAGTAGGCTGTGACGCGATCAGCATCATAGGATCGCGCATGAGCTCTCTGGCGACGATCAGCTTTTGTTGGTTGCCGCCGGATAAAGCGCTGGCAGCGACATTCTCACTTGGGGTTCTGACGTCAAATTCAGCGATCAGTCCGCGGCTGTATTCGTGAATTTTAGGATAATTCATGATGCCGTTCTTGCTGAACGGCTCTTTTCTGTGACTGCCCAGAATCGAGTTCTCAGCAAGGGTATGGGACATGACCAGACCGCGTTTTTGCCGGTCTTCCGGAATGTGAGAAATGCCCTCTTCAATGATGTCTTTGGTATGGGCTTTATAAATATCTTTTCCGGCAAATCTGATGCTTCCGGATTCAGGCTTTCTAAGCCCCGTCAGAACCTCGACCAACTCTGTCTGTCCATTGCCATCAACACCAGCTATGGCAAGAATCTCACCAGCCCGAACATTAAAGCTGCAGCCCTTGAGCACCGGGACTTTCCTGTTGTTGTGACATTTCAGATTTTCGACTTCGAGAAGCACCTCACCCGGCTCACGCGGCATTTTGTCAACCTCAAGGTTGACCTTGCGTCCGACCATCAGTTCAGCCAATTGGTCTACTGAAGTATTTTCATTGACCAGGGTTTCAACGTTCTTTCCTCGCCTGATTACAGTGACCCGGTCACTCAATGCCATAACTTCCTTCAATTTGTGGGTAATCAAGATGATGGATTTGCCCTGATCTGTCAATCTGTGCATGATAATGCCCAGTTCCTCGATTTCCTGAGGCGTCAGAACCGCTGTTGGTTCGTCGAGAATCAAGATTTCGGCACCTCTGTACAGCGCTTTTAGAATCTCGACGCGTTGCTGCATCCCGACGGTGATATCGTGAATCACCGCGTCAGGATCGACCTGTAAACCATATAAGTTGGATATTTCTCTAACATCCGCTCTGGCCTTTTCGATATCAAGTCTGATGCCCTTTTTGGGTTCAGAGCCGAGGATGATATTTTCCGCAACAGTAAATGGCTCCACCAGCATGAAGTGCTGATGCACCATGCCTATCCCATAGCCGATGGCGACATTTGGATCTTTGATATCAACTTTTTTTCCATGAATATAAATTTCGCCGGAAGTTGGCGTATAAAGTCCGTATAACTGGTTCATTAAAGTCGTTTTTCCCGCGCCGTTTTCTCCAAGTAGAACGTGGATTTCACCTTGTTCCAGAGTGAAATCGACTTCATCATTCGCAATGACGTTAGGAAATTTTTTTGTTATTTTCTTCATTTCTACAACATGAGGCACTATTGATCCCTCCACTCTGCTCGATAAAAATTGAGTCGGATGTCGTAACATCCGACTCAGAAAGATTGCTTCTCAGGTTATTAGAGTGATGGTGCAGTAAAGGCAGTGAATTCAGCTTCTGTTTGAGGTACTGTGAACTCGCCATTTTTGATGGCTTCCATGTACTTGTCTGCTTCTGCTTTAAGATCGTCAGTCAAGTTGCCGGCGTTGTCAGAGTAGCCAATGCCGTTGTTGGAGATATCAAAAGTATGGACTGTGCCTGTGAAATTGCCGTCCACAACTTCTTTGGTGACTGCGTAGACGCTCTCGTCAACACGTTTGATCATGGAACAAAGGACATTCGTTGGTGACAGTGCTGATTGGTCCTGGTCAACGCCAATTGCCCAGAAGCCTTGCTCTTCAGCAGCCTGAATCAAACCAACGCCTACGCCGCCAGCAGCGTGGAAGATGACGTCAGCGCCGGCTTGGTGCTGAACGATTGCGATTTCCTTACCTTTTGCTGCGTCATCAAATGAATCCGCATAGTTGACGAAAACTTCTGCGTCAGGGTTGACTGCTTTGACGCCGGCGCGGAAGCCGTATTCGAATTTCTCGATCAGAGGGAATTTCATGCCGCCAATGAAACCAATTTTGTCAGTTTCAGTTTTGAGACCGGCTATGACGCCTACGAGGAATGAACCCTCATGCTCTGCAAAAGTAATGGATGCGACGTTAGGCATCTCTACGACAGAGTCTACAAGCGCGAACTTCTGCTCAGGGAACTTTTCAGCAGCCTGCATCATAGCTTCGTTAAACAGGAAGCCGACGCCGATAATCAGCTCAACGCCTTCTTCAGAGAACGAAGTCAGGTTAGGCAGGTAATCATCCGCCGTAGTAGATTCAAGGACCGTGCGCTCAATGCCAAAATCCTTCTCTGCACGCTCGAGGCCATACCATGCAGAGTCGTTGAAAGATTGGTCCCCGAGTCCGCCTGTATCTGTGATCATGCCGATTACAACGTTTTCTTTAGTTCCTGCGCATCCTGCGAGCGCGCCGGCTGCAAGTACAACGATGAGCAGTAATGCAAATAGTTTCTTCATCATCCCGTTCCTCCTCATTTTTCAGGTTGTGCCAAATGTCCTTTTTCTATCGCAAAAAAATTCACCAGAAGACTTACAACACAGAGCACCTCGTACTGCGGGCTATGCCCACACTTCAAACTTTCCGATGTTGTTAAAGATCTTGACTGGCGATTCTCCCTGCACTCTCTCTTGGACAGGCTACACCTCATGTTGTTGAACACACCTTAATTATATCCAAAATTGCCCTAAAGTATCAAGACAAGAACATATTTTTTTAGTAAAGAAGCCGGTAGATCACTTATTCCTGTGACATACCGGCCTCTCTCAATTAATCTTGCATCAAATCAACAAACTCTTAACTAGCAAGGCACCGCTTCTTTAGCAAGGAAACCCGCTTCCGCAAGCAATTTGATTGCAAGCTCAAGCTTTTCTTCAGCGACCATGACAATGGGTCCGGTGCAGCCCATGCCGCTCTCCGCATAGACGCCCTGCTTCCAAAGCGCTTTGACCGCATCTTCGAGGTCCATGATGTCAATGCCTGAAACGGAGCCGGTAACGACTTCTTTCGCAGGTGCTGCAACTTCTGTCTCGTCTTCAGCTGCGGCCGATT
>Ga0302251_1000716_pt1 | contig 26705 bp, 16 predicted proteins | sample AAG_RA_Gln_MG_FD_193534 | JGI IMG/M metagenome (GOLD analysis project Ga0302251, IMG submission 193534) | Enriched activated sludge microbial communities from anaerobic digester in WTTP, New Holstein, Wisconsin, United States - AAG_RA_Gln | ecosystem: Engineered > Bioreactor > Anaerobic >...
CTTCCAGATTGGGTTGCGCTTGATCAAAAGGCGGCTGAAAAACGGCCTGCCAATCTTGATGAACTGGTGTCCGGTCTACGCGGTTGTAAAAGTGTCAGGTAGCTAGTTCGACAAACCAGAGGTCCTTTCTCTCACTATACTTGCGATCAAGGGCAACTATGGGACAGCGGCGTTGAAGTTGGGTGAATACCCCAAGGCAAGAGAGGTCTCTCTGCAGGTTCTTTGTGCGCTTGAGAGGTGGCACCATCTGGGAATCGCCAGTAACTTCACAGCTCGAATGCACCTGCAGATTGCCGAGAGTGAAGAGGCTCTTGGAAACTGCGTGGAGGCAATCCGTCACGCTGAATGTGCATTGTCGTTGTACAACGCCACCAATTACGAGGAGGGGATCAGACGGACACAACAAGTGCTAGAACGTTGGAAGTAGATCAGAGATGGAAGACTATCTACCTGTGAGCTACCGTGCAGCCGAAGTGAGCCAAATAATGGCCATCCTACGTGCTGGCGAATCGTGCACTATCATCGGGGCCAGCCGCGCGGGCAAGTCCAAACTACTGCGCTTTCTGGAGCGGGAAGACGTCCGCCAGGCCAACCTTGGTCCTGATTGGGCTTCTTACGTCTTTGCCTATATTGACGCGAACAAGATGCCTGCCCCATCTCTGTGGGCCATTTCGGAACTCGTACTTCACCAACTGGGGCAGCGGTTGGCCAAAACTCCAGGCAAGGAAGCGCTTGAGCAAAAGGTCTCCGACCTGCATAGACGGGTCTTGGACGCCCGGCTCAATTCCCTGACCGCGCTGCGTTACCTCGACCGGGCCATAGCCTTATTATGCGGGCGGGCAGGCCTGCACCTAGTGCTATTACTGGATGCGTTCGATGATCTCTGCCAGCAACTCTCGACCAGCGAGCTGCGCCTTCTGCGCACCCTGAGAGATCTGCGCGACGACAACAAGTACTGCTTGATGTATGTAGTTGCCGCACGCCGGGTACTGAAGAGCATGCCGGAGCTAGCGGCCGACATTGAACCTGTTGAAGAACTAGTCTCGGCCAACATGATCTGGCTCGGCCCTATACGGAGGAGGATGCCCGCATAATGTGGCACCATCTGCAGGCTCGGCACAATCTAGCGCCTAACAGTCGAGCACCGGGCCATCCTTGGATTTGGGCGGCCCCGGCGGTAGCAGTGAAGCCACGATGTTCCCATCTCGTCACAGCCATAACTCGTCGAGCAAGATTGATTTGACCATACAACCACTACATAGCACAAATAGGTTCTGTTAGGCGATCTTAGACCATGATGCGAATCCTGCACTGCGCGGACCTTCACCTAGATGCATCCTTTGCTGCTAGCGGCCTCTCTGCTGCTGCAGGTTCGTGGCGTCGTGTTGACCTGCGTTCCACGCTGGGGCGTATCTTTACTCTGGCCCGTGAGCGGCAGGTAGACGCTGTGACGATCGGCGGCGATCTCTACCAGCAAGACTGCCTCTCACCAGACACCGCGGACTTTTTGGTACAGCAGCTCGCCAAGCTGAGCCCCATTCGTGTTTTCATTGCCCCCGGCGAGTGCGATTCCTACACCAACGACTCGCTCTATGCCCTCACCAACTGGCCCGAGAACGTGCACATTTTTTCAGAGGGAAGACTGTCCGCAGAGGAGTTGGCTCCAGGGATCTCCGTGTGGGGTGCGGCCTGCCCTCCCGCCCGAGGCCATGAGGCACTGGCCAAGTTTCGCGTCGACAGAGATGGTTTTAATTTGCTCTTGTTACACGCTTCAGGGCCAGAGGTGAGCGGCAAGGCGTTGTTCTCGGTGGATGCGGATGCTGTTCGCGCTGCTGGGTTTGATTTCGCCCTCCTCGGTCATTGTCACGATGGTCGTCTCTGGCCAAAGGATCAGCCATATTGTGCTTATCCGGGAAGTGCTGAGCCGCTCGCACCAGATGAGGCAAGCGGCGCCCATCAGGTTGTGCTATTGACCATTCGGGACGGGGTATGCACTCCGGAAACAATACCCATCAGCCAATGGCGCTACTTCCCCTTGCGGCTGGACCTAACCGATTGCGGGTCAACTGCGGAAGCGGCAAAGTGGCTAGAACAGCTGGTTCAGGCGAACTCAACGGGCGACGAGGAGCGCACCGTATGCCAGGTAACGCTGACTGGTTTGCCAGGATTCAGTTTGGATATTGAGGCGCTGGCTAAACAGATTGAAACAAAAGCGTATCTTCACTACGAGCCCCAACTTGCCTTCCCCTACAATCTAGAACAACTGGCTCAAGAACAGACCGTTCGCGGTATGTTGGTTCGTCGCTTGCAGGCACGGATAGAAGGTGCAAGTAGCCTTCGCGAACGCGCCAAGGCCGAGAGTGCTTTGCTCTGTGCACTGCGAGCCTTGGACGGAAAGCAGGTAGGATTCGATGAAATTCGTTGAACTCCACCTGGATGGTTTTGGCAAGCTAGTGGATCGCACATTCACTTTCGCTCCCGGCCTCAACCTGATCTTTGGGCCCAACGAGGCGGGGAAATCCACGCTCCAGCAGGCAGTGCTGGCACTGCTCTATGGCTTCTATGACGAGGGCTCGATATCCAAAGCTAGACGAGCGTTCGCGGAGAACTTTGCCCCTTGGACTCCAGGCGTTGATTTTGCAGGCTCGCTGCTCTACCAACTGGACGACGGCCGAATACTGCGCGTCGTTCGCTCCTTCTCTGGCCGGTCAAGCACGCGCTTGGAGACCCACCCTGCAAGCGAGGATATCTCCCCCACGTACAGGTCGGACTCGTATGGCCGGCTCTATTTCGCCAACGCTCAGTTGGGCATGGACAAGGGAGTGTTCGAGAACACCTGCGTGGTACGGCAGGCTGAACTGGTCGCTTTGGAACAATCAGCTATGGCGATCACTGACACGCTGATGCACATGTCAGCTTCGGCTTCCCAGGATACCACCACTGCTGATGCCCTTGCCCGGTTGGAGGAAACACTGCGCGACGAAATTGGGTCGGACCGCGCCTGGACAAAACCACTCGCCTCGGCTCGACAGCATTTAGCAGAGTTGCAGGCAAGTCAAAAACCGGCAATGGAAACGCGGCGAGAGGTATTCTTGCTCATTGCTGAACTGAACGAGGCCCAGACCGATCTTGAAGAACTCGATCAGGAAACGCAGCGTCTTGGTTACCTGGCGGCCCTCGCTGAACTCGCGGCGATACAAGCACAACTTGATGCGTCTATTCAAGCCGATACTGAGGCAGAACACTTGCAAGGCGAAGTGGAACGCTGGCAAGCCTGGGCCGATTTTCCCGTTCATCTACGCGATCAGGTAATTCGATCCGAGGGCGAGCGCACGCGACTGCTCGGGGAGATTCAAGAGCATATTGCGCGCGCTTCCGAGGTCCAACAATTGCGCGCTAACTTGGCCGGCAAACTCGAGGCTACTGAAGTTGAAGTGTCTACCCTGGCTGATGCCAAAGATGTGCCTGAAGAAAAGCTACCCGAAATACAGCGCTTGGCGGCTCAATGGGAGGCGGCACAGGGAGCGGAACGTACAGCTCGTACTCGGCTCGAAACAACCGTGCGACGACTGACCGATCTTGAGCAGAAGTTAGCTGAAGGGCGAAAGGAGCTTGGCAAGTCAGTAGACCTTGGCCCCATTGGCCTCGCCCAGCTCCAGCACCGCTGGCTTGCAGCTCGGCAAAACATAGAGCAAGCGCAGACAGCACTCCAGCAAGCACGGGACGAGTGGCAACAAGTTGGGCTCTCTGACGAACGATTTGAAGCTATGGGTGAGACGGCGCGTCAGTTCCAGTCAGGCAGCCTGCTAGGCGAGCCTCCCCGAAAGGGCTGCCGCTTCTGGAAGCGCGCAGAGACACCACCAGGCCCACCACCCGAGGTCACCATCTACGCTCAACTGAAACCTGTCCGGGATAAGCTGGAGGCAGCATGGACCGCAGATCGAGCGGCGAAAACAAGCTTCGCAACTGTAGATGCTGAGGTAAGTCAGTACTTGGTCCTGGATCCTGGACACGCATTGGACCAGGATCGCTTTGAAACAGTAAGCCAGCAACTGGCCCAATACACTCGCCTCGTATCTGAGATGGAGGTCCAGCAACAGAATGTGGCCGACGCCCGAACGGGGGTCGAAGAAGCACAACTACACCTTGAAACGACGAAGGACGCGCTTGTACACGCCTTCAGCTCGACAGATTGCGAAGTGGACGATCTCCAGTCGGCTGTCAACACCTTTGAACAATCGTGTAAACGCAAGAACCTGTATGATCAGGCCGCAGCCAACCTCCAGCGCCTCCGCACTGAGGATCGTCTGCTAGGCCAGGAGGAACAGGCGCAGACAGCGCGAGAAGAATCGCTGCGTCAAGTTTGCCAATCCCTGTGTGTAACACTCTCACAAGCTGGCATCGAGGTTGTCAGCGATGATCTGCCGGGCGCAGTGGCCAGTTTTGAGGAGAGCCACCAGAATCATCAACAGTGGCAGCGCGCCAAGGACACCCTGGAGTCTGCCCTGGGTCGCCCGGCCAGCGGGCTCAGACAGGAAGAGCGGGAAGCCTCACGAAAGCGGGTAACAGATCTGAAAAAGCAAATAGCGGCTGGGCAGTCCATACATTCAGATTGGCGTGACCTATCCGCTGATCGAGATGCCCATGAGTACAGACTTCGAATGCAAGAGCATGATGGTTTGCGTCGGACAAAGCAAGAACGATGTACGCAACTACGGGAGACTATCCAGCGTATGGCCGCTGACCTCCGCCACCCAGCAGAACTTATTGAGCGGATTTCCGTTACTCAAGCGCAGATCCGTCGACTGGAATACATTCGGGATGTGCTGACCCTCGCCAAAGAAGAATTAACGGCAGCCACGGAAGAGTACCAGCGCATCTTTGCCCCACGTCTGGAAAAGGTTCTCGCCGAAGGGATGGCACGGGTTACACAGGGGCGATATGCCCAGGTCTTGGTTGACCCCGGCACATTGAGTGTTGCGTTGGTCGCTCCTGAGCGGAATGACCCAGTGGACGCTGCGGTTCTAAGTACCGGCACACGCGACCTGATCTACCTGCTCCTGCGCATCGGGATCAGCCAGTTGATGAGCCGGACATCCGAAACGCTGCCACTGTTGCTCGACGATCCCCTGGTGCAGTTCGATCGAGAGCGCAGGGAGTACACGCTCAAGCTCCTTGTCAATTTGGCCAAAGAGACACAGATCATCTTGTTCACCAAGGATGACGAGACTCTGCGATGGTTTGAGAAGGAGGCGGGTGGGGAAACAAGGTGTAACGTGCAGACGCTGCAGTGACTTCCGCAGGGTTTGTCTTGTAGGGGTGAACCGTAGAAATCGGCATTGGGAAGCGTCGGTTGGCTATAAATGGCCCAGATACTAGGGCAACTAGGTATATTGCGCTCTGAGGAGGTTCACTATGGGCATCGATATAGTGGAGATCGCACTAGACTCCATTACTGACGGTTTCGCCTTTGAACAACTGGCTTCCGAGGTAATGCGAGATGAGGGTTACCATGACATCAAGCCCTTGGGGGGCGTGGGAGATCTCGGAGAGGACGCGACCCAAGACAGAATCTACCATCGGGAGGGACGCATCCACACCGTTTTTCAGTACACGCTTCAAGACTACATCGCCGGCAAGATTCGCGATACGGTAGAAAAACTCACAAAGCACGAGGTCGAGTTCTCGGAATTGGTTATTGTAACACCGGTTCGCCTTAGCCCAGAGCGACAGCGTGATCTCAAAAAAACTGGCCGAGAAGAGTTCGATCTCTCTATAGAGATCTATGAACGGAAAACGCTCGCGAACAGGCTAAGTACAGCTTCGCGCAAATGCAGTCCGAGTTTGAAATTGTAAGCGAGTTGGGGTATACTGGACGTAGGAGGTGCCTATGCCCGGTCCCAGGTCCAAATACCCCGTCCAGTTAACAACCGAACAAGAACAAACGCTGCGCAAGATCGTGAGCGCGCGGAACTCGCCGCAAGTAAAAGCGCTCCGGGCGCGGATCCTGCTCACCGCCTATGACCATCCTGAGTGGCGTCCGCATCAAGTGGCCCAAGCGGTCGGCTGCGTCGTGCGGACCGTGCATCGCTGGCAAAGGCGTTGGCACGAGACCCACTGCATCGACGATCTCCCGCGGCCGGGCGCTCCCCGTGTCATCTTTCGGGTTATACTGGTCCATGAGCTTTCGCCAATGCTGGTCCATCGGTTTTCACCCAAACTGGTCCACTGGTTTTCACCCAAGCTGGTCCACCAGTTTTCGCCCAAAGGGGGCCAGCCGTTTTCACCCAAGGTGGTCCACGGAGGCTCTTGCGAAGCTTCTTGAGTTCGGGCATCATGCTCCTGTTCGCAATATATCAGTCAAACAGGAGGAACGATGCCCGGCAAAAGGAGCGAAACCATGGACGTACGAGAGATCTTGCGCCATCTGCGTGCGAAGGAAAGCGATCGCGCCGTTGCTCGCGCGACCAAGATCGACCGCAAGACGGTGGCTCGCTACCGCACCTGGGCGACCGAACAAGAATTGCTGACCGGTCCGCTGCCGACGTTGGGCGAACTGCAGCGGTTGTTGAGCGAAACGATGGAGGGCCCCCCGCCGCCCCAGAACGAGTCGTCGGTGGAGCCCTATCGCGACCTGGTGATGAAACTGCGCCGGGAAAAGACCGAGATGACCGCCATCTGGGAACGGCTGAAAGAACGAGGGTACACCGGCAGTTACTCCGCGGTGTACCGCTTTGTGCGCCGGCTGGAGCCGTTGGCACCCGAGGTCACGGTACGGATCGAGACCAAGCCGGGCGAGGAAGCCCAGGTGGACTTTGGTTCCGTGGGCCTGCTGCTCGACCCGGCGACGGGCGAACTGCGCAAGGCCTATGCCTTCGTGATGACCTTGTCGTGGAGCCGCCATCAGTACGTGGAATTCGTCTTTGACCAAAGCGTCGCCACCTGGCTGCGCCTGCACCGCAATGCCTTCGCCTTCTTCGGCGGGGTCGTCGCGCGAGTAGTCACGGATAACCTCAAAGCGGCGGTGGTGCGCGCCTGCTGGACCGAGCCCGAAGCCCAACAGTCGTATCGCGAATGCGCCGAGCACTATGGCTTCCTGATCGGCCCCTGTATCCCGTACACTCCTCAGCACAAGGGCAAAGTGGAAAGTGGCGTCCACTACGTCCAGCGCAACTTTATGGGCGGCCGCGAACCCACCCCGCTGCCCCAGGCCAACCGCGACGTGCTGCACTGGGTGCAGACGACCGCCGGGATGCGGCTGCATGGCACCACCCACGAGCGCCCGCTGCTCCGCTTCGACCTGGAGCGGGCGGTGCTGCGCCCGTTGCCGGCGACGCCTTACGACCTGGCCACCTGGAAACAGGCCAAACTGCACCGCGACTGCTATGTGGTCTTTGAGAATGCCTACTACTCGGCGCCTTTTCGTCTGGTAGGCCAGGCGCTCTGGGTGCGTGGCGGCTGCCGGGAGGTCCAGCTCTTCACCCCGGACTATCAGCTGGTGGCCACCCACCCGCGGGCCCAACGACCAGGACAACGACTGACGCAACTCGTTCACCTCCCCCCGGACAAGCTGCCCGGGCTGCTCCTGGACCGCGAGGAGTGCCAACGGCGGGCCACCGCCGTGGGGCCCGCCACGCAGGCTGTCGTCGAGCGCCTGCTGGCCCATCGTCCGGAAGACCGCTTGCGCAGCGCCGCCCGGTTATTGCGGATGCTCGACCGGGTCGGCCCGCTGCGCCTGGAAGCGGCGTGCGCCCGGGCCCTGCGCTTTGACGACATCTCGTACGTGACCATCAAGCGCATCCTGGAGCACGGTCTGGAGGCCGCGGACATCCCGGAAGCGGCGCCCGTCGCCGCAACCGCGCGCTTTGAGCGGTCCGTCGAAGAGCTCGTCGGGGGCCTGCTGGGAGGCGCACAATGGAACTGAGACTGCAACTGACCCCCCACTTGAAACGGCTGCACTTGTCCGGAATCTTGGAAACACTGGAGGTGCGCAACCAACAGGCCATCGAGGGCCAGTGGTCGTTTGTCGAGTTCCTGTCGCGCTTGCTGGAAGACGAGGTCGAGCGGCGCGGGCAGAAACAACTGGGCCTGCGGATCCGCCGCGGGCGCGTGAATACCACCAAGACGCTGGAGACCTTTGATTTCAACTTCAACCCGGGGATCAACCGGCAGCAGGTGCTGGACCTGGCCACCGGGCAGTACATCCGCCAGCATCTGAACGTATTGATTTGCGGCCCCACCGGGGTGGGGAAAAGTCATCTCGCTCAAGGACTTGCCCATGAAGCCTGCCGCCGGGGTTACGATGTCCTGTTCGTCAACACCCACCGGATGCTCCAGCACCTGGCCGGTGGCCGGGCCGACGGCACCCTGGAGCGCCGGTTCCAGGTGTACCTGCGGCCTGACCTGTTGATCCTGGATGACTTTGGCCTCAAGTCCCTGCCCCCTCCTGCGCCGGAGGATTTGTATGACGTGATCAACGAACGGTACGAAAAGGGCAGCATCCTGTTGACGAGCAATCGGGCCCCGGCGGAGTGGCCGGAGATGTTCGGCAACCCCTTGCTGGCGAGCGCGGCCCTGGATCGCCTGGCTCACCGAGCCGCGGTGCTGGTTATTACCGGAAGTAGCTATCGAGCGCAAGGCCGCCAACGGCTGGAAAAGGAGGTGCATATCGAACCTTCCGTGTGATCCCAATTGACCCGATCCGCCGGCCATTTTTCAGCTGAAGTTTCGCTTGGGCCATCTCGATACGTGGACCACCTTGGCCGAAAACCAAGTGGACCAATTGCGGGCGCAAATTGACACCCCGGCGTTTTTCCCCCGGAGGTCCGGGCCCAGGCCACGGCGCTGGCCTGTAGTCTGCCGCAGGAAAAAGCCGTGCCCCTGGCCCGCTGGAGCCTGGCGGAGATCGTGCAGCAGTTGATCGCGCTGGGGCTGGTGACGGCAATCGCGCTCAGCACGGTGAGCCGCTGGTTCGTCCAAGAGCGGCTCCGCCCGTGGCGCTATCACAGTTGGCAGCATATTCTGGACCCCCAGGCGTTTCTGGAGCGGGCCCGCCCGGTGTTGCGTCTGTATGAACGGGCGCAAGAGCTGTTGACCCAGGGCCGCTGGGTCGTGTGTGCCGACGAAAAGACCTCGATTCAGGCGCGCGAACGGGACCACCCGCCCCGGCCCGCCCAGGCGGAGCGGCCCCTGCGGTTCAGTCCGCGGTACCAGCGGCATGGGGCGCGGCAGCTCTTTGCCGCCCTGAGCGTGGCCGATGGCCAGGTGTATGGGCAGTGCCGCGCGCGCAAGTGCTTTCGCGATTTTTGTGCCTTCCTGACCGCAGTGCTGCTCCCGGAAGCGCTGCGGCGCGGGGTCCATACGATCGCGCTGATCTTGGACAATGGCACCACCCATGCCCCCAAGCAATTGGAGGCGTGGCTGGCCACGTTGCCGGCGGTGCAGGAGGGTCAGTTGACCATCCAGGTGTATTGGCTGCCCAAGAATGCTTCGTGGTTGGACCAGATCGAGATCTGGTTTAGCATTCTGCAGCGCAAACTCTTGCAGCCGAACCACTTTGCCAGCCTGGAGGTACTGGAGAAAGCGATCTTGGCCTTTATCAAATTCTACAACGCGGTCGCCAAGCCGATTCATTGGACCTACACCGTCGAGAAACTGGAGAAAAAACTCGGACAAAACTAATGCAAAGCTGTACTAAGCGACCTGTCGAACGGTATTCTTTACAGGTACTTCCCTAACATTGAGCGACAAATCGAATCGCTAAGAGCGAGCCGACCACTATTTGAAGATGAAGAGGGAATGATCGAAACGGCAATGCTCAAGACCTCCATTGCCTTCGTATTTGGTACTGGGACAGATCCTGTCCGAAAAACGATCTTTGATCACCTCGTGCTAGCCTCCTTCTTGGGCACGGGCAAGCCGTCGTCCCAATCTGCGGAGGAAATTGTAGGTACTCTCGCCAAACATTTGGACTGCGCACCCTTCTCCATCCCGCAGGTTGCTGCTGCCCTGCAGCGCCTTAGGTCGCAGGGGCTTGTTACCTTTCAGGAGGAACAGTACCGCCTAACTGAGCAGGCGATATCAGCGGTCGAGGCTGCCACCATCGAGGTTAACACTCTTTCTACTTCGGCAATCTCCGACGTTGTGGAGCATGTTTGCTCTGTTTCAAGAGGCCGAGTTTCCCTTGAAGAACGTAGGAAGCTGGAACGAAACGCGAGGGACACACTAGCAGAGATATTTCGGTTGATGGGAATGGAACTTGCGAACCAGTTTCTTGAAAGTGAGACGCCATCTCCGCTCTATTTGGAGTCATCCGATCGAATAATCGCTGCTGCAACACGACAGACCAGCGGATCCAATGGAGAATTGCTCGTTGCCGCTTTGGCTGATATGATCCAGAACCCCAGTGAGGAACAGGCTCAGATGCTTGCGAGTTGGGCGCTTGCTTATCTAGGCCAGGCGATAATGAACCTGGATCCGGCCCTACGCGAGTTCCAGGCGACGAGGTTGCGCCGCAAAGCATTCTTGCTCGACACGGACTTCGTACTACGGTGCATAATCGCTGAGGATCCTGACAGCAGCGCTTGCCTTGCGTTAGTGCGAAGGCTGAACGAGTTGGGATGTCGCCTTGTCGTCCCTGAAGCAGTGGTAGCTGAATGTGCGTCTCACGCAGCATTGTCTCCACGCACGGCTGGCTACTTCAGAAACACGCTGCTAAGTCTAACACCGGCCTTTGTGGACGAGAGGGTCAATAACGCCTTTGTCAAGGGCTACTATTACGGGAGACGGGGAAGGCAGATCCCGGCAAAATGGTCCTTTGAAGAATACTTGGGGAACTACTACAATCCCTCCAACCCGTCACGGTTCATAAGGGATGTCATTGCTTCACGATTTCCCCCCTCGGTAGAAGTCGTCGATATAGAAGCCCTCTGGCCCGAAACCATTCCAATGGATATGATCGCCTCCGTCAGCACGGAATTGCTCAGTTTGCTAGAACGAAGCCCCAAGTATGAATACCGCACATCCGAACAGAACCAAGAACTCGCTAACACGGATGCCCGTATGTTCCTGACTGCCCTGCAGCTCAATACAGACGGCGCACCTGGCACTGGGAACTGTATTCTGGCAGGTACGTGCTACATTATCACCAACTCCAGTAAGTATCTGCGGAGCGCAAAAGCACTTGGCATACGTGACGTCGTCAGTACAAGGCCGCAAAAACTTCTGGCGCTCCTGGAAATAGCAACTGGTCCCGTGGTAAGCAGCGCGGCTCTTGCTGGCCTACTTGAGAATCCGCTGCTGAGGTACGCGGTTGAGCAAGTATGGCCGGACGTGAGCCTCCTCCTATCCAATGGCATTGCGCTGACAGGAAAGACCCTGACGCGGTTGCGATGGGATCTAGACGAGAGGCTACATGACCGGATCAGTTCCCTCACGAGCGCGGAGGAACACGCTGAGGTAGAAGGAGTGGAATCCGTGACAGATGCCAGTGACCATGAGTACTTGGAATTAGTGCAGGAAGCCGCAAGCCTAGGATATCCAGTGCATCCTGCGCTTGCACCTCTGCAGGAAGCCCTAGCTCAAGCCAAGGACGAAGCCGCAGCGGAGAGGGCCGCACGGGAGGCAATCGAACAGCGCTTCGATGAACTAGCAACTGCCATTGAGCGATTTGGTAAGCGAAAGCAGCGCTATTTGAAGCGAATTGCACGGGGGCAGGAGCATCACTGACCGATCCGGTAGATTGTCGGCCGGACGTTAAGCAATCCGCAGCATTCGTGAGCAGTGTTTAGGCGATTTTCACGAGGAGACACAGATGAGTAACCTGCTATGGAACCCCGAATTCACCTTTGGCGATATCCTCACCCTGGCCGGATTCATCTTTACCATTGCCAGCCTCATATTGGCCGCGCGTGAGGTACGTCGGAACACCACTGCCCAAAGAACCCAGTTTCTGTTGGATTTCACAGAACGCTATTTTGCTGACAATGATGTTCGGAAGTTCTTCTACAAGATTGACTACAATAAGTTCAAGTTCGACGTGAAAGAGCTTGTTGGCAGTGACGAAGAAAGGTGGCTAGACAGCCTGCTGTACACCTTTGACCTAATAGGGCGCATGGTAAGGACGGGTGCGGTCACGCTAGACGAAGTGAGCATTATTGCATTTCAGGCCTCACGCGTCTTGGGAAACCCGGAGGTGGAGAAGTACCTGGACTGGTTAGATAAAGAACACGCCCATGAAGGAAGGCGGGTTCCTGCCCACAGCGATGCCAGATACCTCCGGCGGGCTATAAAGGTGCCCGCTTCCAAGAGTATGACTGGCTAGCACATAGACGAACTGCAAGATGAGGTTTTGTCGTATGGACTACAAGTCAAAAGCTCTCGCTCGTAGTATGTTCCGGCTTCTAGTTCACGAGTCAGACGGTCAGGCGTACGAGGACCTTTTCGTCAGGATAATGCAGTACGCAAACTCGTCTTTTCGTCCGGTGCGGGCAAGTGGACGAAGTGGCGACAGGAAGAATGACGGGTTTGACTCAAAGTCCGGGACATACTTTCAGGTTTACGCCCCAGAGGATATCCGGAAAACTGACAGCTATGCCATCAAAAAACTGCAGGAAGACTTCCGAGGACTAAAGGCATTCTGGGATGGCGTCTATGCCGTCCAACGGTTCTTCTTTGTAGTGAACGACAAGTACCGGGGTGTATCTTCGAACCTGGAGAAAGAGCTTGCCGGAATCCAGGCGAAGTACTCGTTGTTGGAGGCCGGTCCATTCCTTGCGAAGGACCTCGAGGCACAGCTATTCGGACTCACCAAAGATCAGATTGTGTCAATAATTGGACATATTCCTATTGTAGAACCTACCGCTTTTGGGTTTCTGAGCGGTTTCACCTATTTCATCGCTGCTTGGATCGATTTTGAAAGAACAAGCCGGGATGCGGTAGGCGGCAGTTCAGGGGTACGGCATCCCCTTGTCGGCTTCCAACTGATAGACATGCTGCGCTCCAGATCTTTGATCTCCCCAGACGAGCACGCCTTTCTACAGCGAATAAGCAAAGAGCGGAACACTCTGATCCACGGTGACAGTACCGACGTTCCCAAGAAGATGGACATTGATAGGCTGGTTTCCATCACTGAGGCAGTCCGTTTCCATGCATAGAACATCGGTGAACCGAAGCCAATGCTCGCGATTAGAGGGACTATGACATCTCCAAGGAACGCCCACCTTTACGATGTATTCATCAGCTATTCGAAAAGTGACCAGCAATGGGTCTGGGGTTGGCTCGTCCCGCGCTTGAGACAAGCGGGGTTTTCGGTCTGTACGGATCGCGAGTCATTTGACATTGGTGTACCGCGCCTGGTGAATATGGAGAATGCGGTGGCCGCCAGCCGGCACACGCTGCTAGTGCTCACACCGGCCTGGGTAGAGAGCCAATGGCACCAGTTTGAGGCGTTTCTGGCCCAGGCCGAAGATCCGGCCGGCTTCCTCCAGCGCACCCTACCCCTTCTGCTTGAGCGCTGCGACATGCCCCGCCGTCTTGCGATGCTCTCCTGCGCGGACTTTACTGGCGAAACAGATGAAGCGGAGTTCGAGAAGCTGATCGATGCAGTGCGTGGTACGCGGCGGCTCCCAAGTGTTGCTCACGTAGTGGGTGCGCCGGATCTGGTTACTGCCAGCTCAGAGCCGCTTTTTGTTGTACCATTTATACGCAATCCCGATTTTGTTGGGCGAGAAGAGGACCTGGATGTGGTGCACGAGACCCTGCAGAAAGGGGGGGCGGTTGGTATTCGCTCAGCAGTAGTGCTCCCCACGGGATTGACAGGGATGGGAGGCATCGGAAAGACCCAACTAGCGGTGGAGTATGCCTATAGGTACAAGGACGTCTATCCTGAAGGGGTCTTGTGGGTCAATGCGGCTGAGGGGATGAATCTGGAGTTCGGTCGGCTTGTCACGCGAGTAAAGCCGAGTCTAGTTGGCGCGCGATTAGACGAACAAGTGCGTGCGGTCGCTGACTACCTGCGCAAGCATCCCGATTCCTTACTCATCCTTGACAATGTAATTGACCCAACCGATCTCAACCGCCCCCTGGCGGCAGAAGTAGTACCGGCCGCTCTACCCTGCCGGGTTCTGTTTACCACGAGGCGCCATGACATAGGACGGTTTCTGGCAGTTGAAGTAAGCGTACTGCCAGAAAATGCTGCCCTGCAGTTGCTTCTACGCCACCCGAAACGGCGGCCGGCCCTCGACCCAACTCATCCAGATTATGGGTTAGCTCGCCGGATTTGTGCTGTTCTTGGCTACTTGCCCCTTGCCTTGGAAGTGGCGGGCGCACAAATTGGCCGAAGGCCTGGGGTCCCCCTGGCACTCTATTATCAGGAGCTAGTGAAACGTGGTGCTTTGCCTGTGCTAGATGATCCTCGGACCCGGCTACGGTCCGAGGACTTGCCGACTCGCCATAACGCCGCGGTAACTGCCACCTTGTCCAGCCAGTGGGAGACACTCGAAAGCGACGAGGCCCGCCTGCTGCTGCGCGTTGCCGGTCAGTTGCCTGAAGCGGCTGTAATTCCCACCGTCTTTCTTGCCTTGTTGGCGGGGCTTAGCAGCCAAGAGAAAGACTTCTTCGGATCTCCATCGGAACTTGCCTTGCTGGATCTTGAGGATGCTTCCCTCGTAGAAGAACTACGCGAGAAGCACGTACGGTTGCATCCATTGGTGCGGGAGTTCGCTGCTCAACAGACGCCTGAAAACGAAACTCTTCATTTTCGCATGTGGTGTGCGGCCAATCTGGCTTCTGCGTACGAGGATTTCGCCATATTGGAAGAGCACTGTGCAGACCGCGGCATAGACGCTCTACAAGAGGATTTAACTATAGCGTTGAACCTGCTGGAAAACATCCCTCCTCAGGATCGCGCCGACGTCACACTCCGACTCGAGGAATTACACCGCCTCATTCAGCGCGAGGCCTGCAATCTGCGTGGTTGGGACCCGAAACAGCAGGCTGTCTTTTTCGCCCAACAGACATACAACCGGGCGGTAGACTTGGGGCTGACACGGCTCACCACCGGCGCCAAGGAACGGCTCTCCCAGCCGAGTCAACCGCACTATAGGTTATTGTGGCGTATAGGCCCAGCGACCCAGGATATAGAACGCACGCTCGTTGGCCATGAGGGTGTGATATCAGGGCTTGCGCTTACACCTGATGCTCGCTATGCCGTTTCCGCTTCCGAGGATTGCACCATAAAAGTCTGGGACCTTCAAACGGGCCGAGATGTGCGTACTTTGCGTAGCTCGATGGGCAAGGTCTCCTGTGTTGCTATCGCTCCCGATGGGCAACAGGTCATTTCTGCCTCTGAGGATGGCAGGCTCAGGGTTTGGGATCTCTCTAGCGGACAGATTGTAAGGACCATGCTGGTCCACACCGGGAAAGCACTTGCTGTCGCGATTACACCAGACGGTTCTCGAGCGGTATCTGGTTCGAACCACGGGAACATCGGGGTGTGGAATCTCCGAACAGGAGAGGAAGTGTGCAGCCTGCGTGGTCACAGCGATGGTGCAGTACGCGCCATCGCGATAACCCCGGATGGTCGTTGGGCCATTTCGGGCTCGACCGACCGGACGCTCAGGGTATGGGACCTTCAGACTGGGCAATATGTGCGCACACTTCACGGACATACGCGCAAGGTGTTTGCGGCAACAGTCTCTGTCGACGGTAAGTACGTGATCTCGGCTTCCGGGGATCAGACACTCAGGGTTTGGGACATCCAGACCGGTCAGCTGGTACGAGTCATTGCCGGCCACAAAGAAGCGGTCAATGCGGTAGCCTGCATCCCTGGCAGTCACTTGATTGTTTCGGCCGCCGATGACCGTACTCTCAAGATATGGGATATGCAGACTGGGCAGGAGATTCATACTTTTTCTGGACACGGGGGAAAAGTGACAGCTGTGGCCGCTACCCGCACTGGTTCCAGAGTGGTTTCGGGCGCAGTTGACAGAACACTTAGAGTCTGGAGTCTCCAGAGCGGACAATCCGCTCCAGCTTTCGTCGGACACAGGGAAGCAGTGCGCACAGCAGTGATTACCCCCGACAATCGCCGCATCATCACGGGTTCGGAGGACAAGACTATCGGGGTCTGGAGTGCCTCAAGAGGCGAGAAAATCTACCAACTTGTGGGTCACGAGGCTGGAGTGAATTCTGTGGCTCTTACACCTGACGGTGGACGTCTCATCTCTGCATCCACTGATCGTACACTCAGGATTTGGAGCCTCCAGGTCGGCAAGGAAGTCTTTGTACTCCAGGGACACACGGATCGAGTAAACAGTGTGGTTGTCACTCCTGACGGCTACTGGGCCATTTCTGCTTCACATGATAACACTCTCAGGGCGTGGGATCTTCATACAGGCGAGGAGGTTCGCACTCTTGTAGGTAATGAAACAGCGGTTCGCACAGTGGCTGTTGTAAACAACCGATTCGCTGTTTCTGGTGCCGAGGATGGCAGCCTTCGGGCATGGGATCTCCTGGATCGCCAGCAGCTCCGTATCTTTCATGGCCATGCAGATTCAGTGCGTGCTGTGGCAATTACCCGCGGCAGCCCGCGAGTTGTTTCTGCTTCTGAGGACTCCACGATCAGGGTTTGGGATTTCAACACAGGCCAGGGAATAGCCACCCTAACAGAGTACAGGGCTTTGGTACCTGGCATAGCGACTATGCCCAATCCCAATCAAGTTCTGCTGGCTTCGTACGATTGCTCGCTGAGATTATGGGACTTTTCTACTGGACAGATACTGGCCACAGCGAAGCTCGATAACCCGCTACACTGCGTTGCTGTTACTGCGGGTGGGCAAAAAATCGTGATTGGTGACAGTGCCGGCAATCTGTATTGTCTCCGCTATGTGGAATAAGCGGCCTGTTGACAAACACCGAGTCCCAGGTTAGCATAAATGGACCGACCGGGGAAGCCCCAACGGTCCAACCTGGCTTCGGGCAGCACAACAGGGTCGTGGGGATCTTGTGCGGCAAAGCAAAGGAGGATACCTGTGTCGGCTCTACCTAACGCCCATGCTCTGATCATCGGCATTGCCCACTATCGACACATCAACAGACTTCCGTTGGCCGTCCTCAAGGACGCCCGCGACATTTACGCCCTGCTTACCGAGCCCGATGTCTGCGGCTACCCGGAAGGCAATGTCACGTTGCTGCTGGATGATCAGGCCACCCGCGCCGGGGTGCATCAGGCCCTAGCCGAATTGGCCAAGCGCACCAATACCGATTCCACAGTCTTCCTCTACATCTCTGGTCACGGCGGCCGCATTACACAAGGATCTGATGCTGGTGAGTATCTCCTGCCTGTGGACACCAGGCTTAAACCGAGTGTCTACCCGCTCGAACCTGCCCCTGCGACCGCAATCTCGGGAGCCGAATTCACCGCGGCCTTGCACGCTCTCCCCGCCCGCAAAGTTGTGGTTCTATTCGACTGCTGCCACAGCGGTGGTATTGGAGAGATCAAGGCTGGTATCGAGCCTGTTTTCAAGACAGGCTTGCCTGAGAGTTACTATGACAAACTAGTAGCTGGCAGGGGTCGGGTCATCCTAGCTTCGTCCCGAGACACCGAGTTCTCCTACATCTTGCCTGGCGACGATAACAGCCTCTTTACCAAGCATCTGAAAGCCGGACTTCAAGGAGGGGCGCCCAATCGGGATGGCCTTATTCACATTTTTGAGCTCTTTGAATACATCCACCCTCGGGTCACGGGGGCTCATTCTGAGCAACACCCCGTATTCCGAGTCAAGATCGAAGAGAACTTCCCTCTCGCACTCTACCTCGGCGGCCAGAAGACGGCAGCCCCTGCAGTCGAAACAGCCGGTGAGTTTCGCTACGACGCCTATGTCAGCTTTGTGCGCGCACCGGAAGACTTGGCTTGGGTTCGCGGCAAGCTTCTACCCCTGCTCAAGGCTGCCGATCTTCAGAATATCGCCATGACGGGCCAGGTCGATGAGCCGGGTATACCTACCATCGTCGGTGTTCAACGGGCAGTGGAGCTATCCAAGCGCACTGTCGTAGTTCTGTCTCGCGCCTATCTGGATAGCAGTTGGGCTGAACTGGAGAACCTTACTGCTGGATTCCTTGGTGTTGAGGAGCGCCAGGCACGCCTATTGCCCGTGGTAATTGACGAAAGCCTACTGGATAAGGAAAGACACCTGAACAGAGATGTGCCGTTGGCTCTGCGCCAGCTTTGGGCTCTTGATGTTGTTGATGACTACTTTGGGGAGGAGAATCTGGCTCGTCTTCCTGACATCTTGAAGCGACCCATACCCAGAATTCGGTGATCCGATGGCACAGGAGACAGGTCACGCCGACGGACAGTTCATCTCTGGCTCTCATCAGGATGGCGGTTTCGTCTCCCGAGTGACGGGAGTATCATGCGGCTTTCTATGGCGTGTTTCCATTGGAGAGATTTCATGGACCCAAGAAAAGACAGCCCTGCTTCCGAGTTTCTGTTAGTCGAGTACCAGAATCTGTACCAGAATGTAATGGCTATTGAGCGCAGACTTTTCCACCATCTGCTGTTCTGCCTGATAACGTTTATCGGAATAGTCACTGCTTCTCTCGCTCTCTATCAATTGCTCATGCTTGCGACGCCCTCCACTAATGAGCGGGCAGCAGCAGTAGCTCGGCTGTCATTGTTGTTTGTCCTGTTTGTGATAGTAGGTCAGTTTGAACTGCGCTTGATTGGCAGTTTGCACATTCAAAAGGTTAAGTTCATCGAGGGTCTCGCACAAATTCGGCAGTACTTTGTCGCCAACGAAGAAGCTATTGCTCCATATCTTGCGCTCCCAGTTGGATTGCACAAGAACCCTCCTTCGTTTTCGCCCCGAAGTCAAGATTGGTATCTGGTAGTTTTCCTTTCTCTAATGAACGGATTGGCGGCTGCTATTGCCTGGGTTTCCCCTCTTTGGATCTTGGCCCTCTGGCTTGTTCACACTCACACACCAACGATAATAGTCGGCGCAGCTGTGTCTATTTGGATATTGCTTGGATTGGCGGCTTTTGGGCTCGTGTTTCTGAAGTGGTCCTATCAGAGTGTTGCTGACTCCTGCAGTATCTATGACAGAGCACATGAGGAGAAAACCGGGATAACAAACGGATACGGTCTCATAGAACAGGCTCGGCCCCGGTCACGATAAGGCTGGACGTCCGGTGATCGACTATGGTGGGTGGCAAGCAGACGACCAGGGAGACAGAGAATACCGGAGCGTTGGAAAAAAAAACGGACACGCACTAACTTAACTGCCAGGGATGCCGCACATACGGCTTGGAAGTAACTGGCTGCTTGGTTGCATTCTCCAAAAAGGAGGGCCTTGAATGTTCCGGAGGAACGAAACTGCCAGACACCCATTAGGGTTTAAGCTGCTTCATAGGCTACGGGGACACAAGGGGCAGATCCACCAGATTGCCTGGTCTCCGGATGGGCAGGTGCTTGCCTCAAGTTCAGACGACGGAACGATCCGTCTCTGGGATATGAAGACAGGGAGAACAAAGCGCGTATTCAACGTCGGCAAAGACCCGGTGTTCAGCCTTGCGTGGTCACCGAGTGGGGAGGTCCTCGCGTCGGGAAGCTATGATGGAGCAATCCGGCTTTGGCATTCGACATCTGGCACGCTACAGGGCATTTTGTTGGGCCATGCCGACCCTATTCGAAGCCTGTCTTGGTCACCAGACGAACGAATACTTGCTTCTGGTTCAGATGATTATACAGTTCGCTTTTGGGACCCCTCCACGGGCGAGTTGGTCGATGTGCTAAGGGGGCATGCGAGCCATGTAACGAGTATAGCCTGGTCCCCAAATGGGCAAAGAATCGCCTCGGCCTCTGACGACAAGACTGTGCGGCTATGGGATAGCTCTGGACAAACAGAGCAAATACTGGAAGGTCATTCTGGGTTCGTACTCGCTGTATCATGGGCATCAGATGGTGTAACGCTCGCTTCAGGATCGTCCGACAGAACAATTTGCCTCTGGGACACAATCGCCGGGACGCGGACAAGAGTCATCGAAGGCCACACGTCTTCTGTAAGATGCGTCCTGTTTCTATCTGGAAACCAACTGCTCGCGTCCAAATCATTGGATAACACGGTTCGCCTGTGGAACACCTGCACATGGGAATCCGTTGCTGTTCTTAATGAGCCAACACTTCTACCAAACTGGTACACTTGTCTAGCCTGCCATCCCGCCAGCCCTACGCTCGCCACCCTTGACGAATATGATGAAGCGGTTCGCGTCTGGGAGCTGTCCCTCGAGAGACTATTAGCTACGACCACAGCAGTTCCTTCAGCTCAATATGTCAATGCCAAAGTGATTCTGGTTGGTGACACGGGGGTCGGAAAGACGGGCCTGGCTCTGGTGCTCACTGGACAACCATTCCGCCCAACGGAATCGACGCATGGTCGCCACGTTTGGGTATTGAACCGACAGGAGACACCATCTCGCCCTGATCAGCAGGAGATACGTGAAATCCTGCTCTGGGATGTGGCAGGTCAACCAGGTTATCGGCTCATTCACCAACTGCATCTTAACGAAGTCTCTCTCGCAGTTATCACGATTGACGCTCGCAGCGAAATCGATCCTCTTGCGGGAATACACTATTGGATCCGCGCTCTACGTCAGGCCACACGCACTCAGCGTAGTCCTGTCTCGTCAGCGAAAATGCTTCTTGTTGCCGCACGTGTGGATAGGGGAGGACTCGCAATCAGTGCAAGTCGAATGGCCAAACTGGTGCGTGACTTGGGGTTTGAGCAGTACTTTGAGACAAGCGCCAAGGAGCAATGGGGAATCAAGGAATTACTCCGGGCAATCCAGGATAGCATCAATTGGCAGTCGCTCCCGAAGGTAGTTTCAACACGGCTGTTCCAGCAGATAAGAACGTTCCTTATTGGTGAAAAGGGCGAAGGCAGATTACTCTGCTCCATGGATGATCTATATCGCACCTTCCGCAAGACGACAGAGGCATCCTACGGTGACGCTGACTTGAGTGCCGAGTTCGAGACTTGCATTGGTAGTCTCGAATCGCAGGGGCTTATTCAAAAATTGAGTTTTGGCAACTTGGTCTTATTGCAGCCCGAGTTGCTTGATGCCTACGCCTCGGCGATTGTCGACGCGGCGAGAGACGAGCCCGATGGGCTGGGTTGTATCCTTGAAGAGAGTGTCCTGGCCGGGGGCTTTCGGATGTCCCAAAATGAGCGTGTGTCGAACAAGGCAGAGGAAAGACTGCTCCTTATCGCTGCAGTCGAGGAGATGCTCCGCTACGAGATTGCACTGCGTGAGCAGACGGCAGCGGGACCTGTACTCATTTTTCCCTCGCAATTGACCCGCGAATGGCCTGAGGCTCCCGCGCCAGAAGGACAAACTGTTGTTTTCCGCTTTGAGGGTCCGTTGACAAATGCTTATGCAACATTGATTGTGAGACTTTCGCGTACTGGATTCTTCGTCAAAGAGGAGACATGGAAAGATGCCACAATATACTCCTCTGCTGCAGGAGGTCTATGCGGGGTGTGGAAACGAGAGATTGAGGAGGGGAAAGGCGAGTTTGTTCTCTTTTACAATAGCAGGAGCAGTGAAGAAACGCGCTTCTTGTTTGAAGACCACATCTGTGCCCATCTGCAGCGTTGGGCGCTCCCTGAAACCTTTTCCCGGCATCGTATCTTTGCCTGCCCAAAGTGTGGGGAAGTAGTCACAGAACGGCAGGCAGACCGCCGTCGTGAACGCGGTTTTCTGAGCATCAATTGCCCTGTCTGTGATGCTGAGGTCTCACTTCTCGATGGTAAGGAGCGATTGGGCGCAGAGCTGCCCTCCGCCATGCCCAATCTGAATAGGGAAGCCAACGATGCTCGCGATAGAGACATGGCTAGCATTACTCTGGCGGGCAAAAGGGCTACAAACGATTTTGATCTATTCATCAGCTACAGCGAAGAAGACGCTGAATGGGTGCATAATTGGCTTCTTCCGTCTTTGGAAAAGAAGGGGATCTATGCGTATACAAGGGCGAACTTTGAGGTTGGCGTGCCAATCTTGGACAACATCGAGCTTGCGGTAGAAGGGTGTAGGAAAACATTGCTGGTAATGACCCCAAGCTGGGTAGAAAGAGAGTGGTCCGCCTTTGAAACCCTTCTCCTCCAAACAACGGACCCCACCGGCTTGCGCCGTCGTCTTCTCCCATTACTCCTGAAAGAGTGTAATCGGCCCAGACACATCTCCATTTTTGAATACGCCAACTTTACGCAACCTGATCGCCATGAATACGAGTTGCAGAGAATCATTGATGCAATTCATGATCGGCGCGCCCTGTCTAGACCTGGGGAGCACAATCTGCCGGAGACGCACTATTCGTGATTCAGCAAGGGATATCCCTATGGGTCAGCCTGCCTGTTCATACGATGTCTTTATCTCCGCCAACCGCGCCGACCAGGAATGGGTCTCCCGCTGGCTCGTCCCGCGGCTACATGGAGCCGGCCTCCGCGTAAGCCTCAGCCGCGATTTCGAGATCGGCGCCCCCGTCTTGATCAACATCGAGCAGGCGGTAGTCTCCAGCCGGCACACTTTGCTGGTCCTTTCTCCTTCCTGGGTAGCCAGCGAGTGGGAGGCCTTCGCCGGCCTGCTAGCCCGGAGTGAAGACCCCGTCGGGCACCGGCGCCGCACCATCCCGCTCCTGCGCGAGCGCTGCACTCCACCCCGAAGTATCGCCCGGCTGATCTATGCTGATTTCACCGATTCAGCTCAATGGGAGGCTCAGTTCGAACGCCTAGTAGCCACCTTGCATGGTCGACTCCACCGCAGCGCCTTTGGTCCGCCGCTTGGGGTACTGCTGGGGCTGGAAGCACCCACTAACTTTATCTACCGCCGCAACCCCCACTTTGTCGGCCGCGAAGCGGAGTTGGCCGCCCTGCACGAGCTGCTCGACCAGGCGACCCCTCTGGGCGTGCGTTCCACCCACGACGATCCCGGGGCCGCCTCTCGGCTGACTGGACTGACCGGTATGGGGGGCATTGGCAAGACGCAGTTGGCTGTGGAATACATTTACCGCTACCGGGCCGCCTACCCGGGGGGTATTTTCTGGATCAACGCCGCCGAGCCGCTGCGGGAGGGCTTCGTCCGAGTCGGGCGCACCCTCTGCGGCAATGGCTGCGACAAGTCCGCCGAGGAGCTCGTCCGGTTGGCGACTGATCACCTGCGCAGCGACCCGGACACGTTGCTCGTCCTAGACAACCTGCCCGACCTGCGCCTGCTGGATTTACCGATTGACGGACTGGTTGTCCCGTCCGCGTTGCCCTGCCGGGTGCTCTTCACCACCCGCCGGCGCGACCCTACCAGCCTGCGCACGGTCGATGTCAACACCTTGTCGCCAGAACAGGCCCTCCAGTTGCTCTTGCGGCACCCGGAGCGGCAAACTTGCCTCGACCCTGCCCATCCAGAGTACCCGGCCGCCCAGCGGATCTGCGCAGGACTGGGCTACCTGCCGCTGGCCCTAGAATTGGCCGCTGCTTACCTGGATGAGGCCGCTGGTGCAGTTACCCCCACGGGCTATCTGGAGCGGTTAGGTCGCTATGGGGCACTGCCTACAGTCGATACATTGGAAGCGGTGGCGCAGCGGAACCCCACCTGGCACGATCCTGTGGCGCTCACACTAGCCTCTCAGTGGGACGCTCTGGCCGATGAGGATGCCCGACTGTTGCTGCGTGTGGCGGCGCTGCTGCCAGAAGCGGAGGCGATTCCGGCGGCCCGGTTAGGCTTGCTGACCGGGTTGAGCGACCGGGCTGAGGCTGGCTTTGTCCCTCCTCTTGATCAGGCCCTCCACTGGTTGTACAACTACTCCTTGCTGGAGCGGCTGGAAAACGAACGAGTGCGCCTGCACCCATTGGTGCGCGAGTTCGCGGCGCAGCAGACACCAGCGGCGGGGACGGCGGCGTTCTGCGCCCACGGTGCAGATCAACTAGCGCAGGCCTACGCCGATTTTGCTACCTTAGAGGAACATGCCGCACGGCGTGGGGTGGGCGAGGTCGAAGAGGATGTTGCTGCCGCTCTAGTCCTTACCCCCCTAGCCACCCTCGCCAACCTGCTCCAACTAATTCGCCGCGAGTCGCACAACCTACGAAGTTGGTCTCGGGTCGAACATCCAGCCTGGTTCGCTCAACTGCTGCACTATCGGGCAGTGACCCTGGGCCTAGAAGAGTGGGCAGCGCGAGCGGCTGCACATCTAGCAGAGTTGGGCAGTCCCCACTGCCTACTTCGCTGGTGCCGTGGACCCAACGTTGAGTCGCCGGCGCTGCAGCGTACGCTTGCGGGTCATACGGGCCCTGTGAATGCGGTTGCACTCTTCGCGGATGGCCAGCGGGCGGTTTCGGCCTCGATCGATAATACACTGCGGGTCTGGGACCTGGAAACCGGCCAGACTGTCACGCTCCTGCAAGGCCATACCGGTGTAGTGAGTGCTGTGGCTCTAACGCCAGGAGATCGAAGGGCTGTATCCGCTTCTCACGACCGCACGCTGCGGGTCTGGGATCTGGAAACCGGGCAAACGCTGGCTGTTTTGCAGGGCCATACAAAATGGGTGAATGCCGTGATGATAACCCCTGATGGCCGCCGAGTGGTTTCCGGTTCGGCGGATGGCACGTTACGACTCTGGGACCTCAACACAGGCCGGACGGTCACTGTTCTGACCAACCATACTCACGAAGTGAGGGCCGCAGCGCTGGTGGCGGATGGCCGGCGGGTGGTCTCGGCCTCAGCCGATAAGACACTGCGGGTCTGGGACCTGGAAACCGGGCAAACGCTGGCTGTTTTGCAGGGCCATACAGAATGGGTGAATGCGGTGACGGTAACCCCTGATAGCCGCCGAGTGGTTTCCGGTTCGGAGGATGGCACGCTACGATGCTGGGACCTCGACACAGGCCGGACGGTCACTGTCTTGTACGGTCATAGCGGCGGGATAGACGCTGTGGCGCTCACTACGGATAGCCGCCGAGCAGTCTCCGCTTCCTGTGACCACACGCTGCGGGTGTGGGACCTGGAAACCGGCCAGACTGTCACGCTCCTGCAAGGCCATACCGGCGGAGTGGGCGCCGTAGCGCTTTCATCAGACGGCCAGCGGGCGGTTTCGGCCTCGACCGACGGTACTCTAAGGGTCTGGAATCTAGAGACCGGCCAGACGCTGGCTGTCCTGATCGGTCACATTGCCAGGGTTAAGGCTGTGGCGGTAACCTCAGATAGGGGGCGTGTAGTCTCGGCATCTACGGATGGAACCCTCCGAGTCTGGAGTATGGATCCGGACCAGGCAATGACCGCCATGCAAGGCCATACCGGCGGAGTGAGCGCCGTAGCGCTTTCATCAGACAGCCAGTGGGCGATTTCGGCCTCGGAAGACAAGGCGCTGCGGGCCTGGGCCCTGGCAAATGGCCAGACTCTAGCAGTCCTGCAAGGCCATACTGGCGCAGTGAGCACCGTGGTACTTGCACCGGACGGCCAGCGGGCGGTCTCAGCCTCGGAAGATCACTCACTGCGCGTCTGGAATTTGGTAACCGGCCAGACGCTTGCTGTCTTGGAAGGCCATACCCAGCCGGTGTGTAGCGTAGCAGTGAGCCCAGATGGTCACCAAGTGGTTTCCGGCTCGGAGGATCACACATTAAGACTCTGGGACATGGAAACAGGCCAAGGGTTCGCTGTCCTACGAGGCCACACTGGCGCGGTGAGGGCCGTCGCGCTGACGGCGGATGGCCGACGAGCGGTCTCGGCCTCTGCTGATCGGACCCTTCGAGTGTGGGACCTGGAAACCGGCCAGACAGTTGTCATCCTGCAAGGCCATGCGGGCGGGGTGTTTGCTGTGGCGCTGACGGCGGATGGCCGCCGGGTGGTATCCGCCTCGTGGGATCACACGTTGCGAGTCTGGGACCTGGAAACGGGCCAGGAGCTGATTGTCCTGGACCATGCCCCGTTCATGATAGATGCCTTGGTATTGACTCCAGACGGCCGCCGGGCAGTCTCTGCCTCCAGCCTCTTGAGTTTCTTCGACCCACCAGCGTTGCGACTTTGGGATCTAGAGGCCGGCCAGACGCTAGCTTTCTTGATCGGTCATGCTACCAAGGTAAGTGCCGTAGCGGTGACCGAGGATGGCCGCCGGGTGGTATCCGCCTCGTGGGATCACACGTTGCGAGTCTGGGACCTGGAAACGGGCCGAGAACTGGCCACGGTAATCCTACCCGCAATGCTTCATGCTCTGGCGCTAGACGGTTTTACGGTCATTGCTGGCGATGACGACGGAACCGTGTATTTGTTCCGCTATGAGGACGGGAATCTGATGGGGTGTGGCCAGTAGTAGACTACGGCGCCACGAGATACGCCCGAGAGGGAACTCCCGACAGTCCTAACACTAGTCCTAGAAGAGCATAGGCTGCTGCCACGGAGTAGTGCAAAACTGTAGGCTGCTGCCACGAACTATGACCACGGCTGCTACAAACTTTGACCAAAAGGGCCAAAAATGGCCCTCCTGCTGCCACGAACTATGGCATCCTACAGGGTGCTCTCGGCCGCCCTGGGGCCGGCCGGCCTTGCTTGGCACTGCTTCCACCAGCGCGACACGCCCTCCGAACCGCCGCCGTGCACGACAAATCACCGCATTTCGTCCACGCGATCATCGTACCCGCTATGTCACCCGGCCGCGGCATCGC
>Ga0302251_1000717_pt1 | contig 26694 bp, 21 predicted proteins | sample AAG_RA_Gln_MG_FD_193534 | JGI IMG/M metagenome (GOLD analysis project Ga0302251, IMG submission 193534) | Enriched activated sludge microbial communities from anaerobic digester in WTTP, New Holstein, Wisconsin, United States - AAG_RA_Gln | ecosystem: Engineered > Bioreactor > Anaerobic >...
GGTGCATGATGCAGCGTGTCAGGCGGCTAGTGCACTTCCACCGGTGATGCTTGGGATCGCTGTAGGGGCGACCCTTGCGGTCGCCCCGAATCCGGGGCGGGGGCAAGCCCCGCCCCTACGATAACATTCAAAGGCTCAATGGAGGAAATGCACTAGGGAGATAGGCGGCCGGCCGGGAACGGCCGGCAACTGCGTAGCAACGCGGCGGACCCCGGGCTTCTGACCCGGGGTCCGCCGCCCTTTCCCCGAAGGGCGGCCGCAGTAAGCCAATGAAAACCTCCGCGGGCTTGGACGAATTTCCTGGTGAGCTTTTGCCGATTTTCTCAGTGAGCTGGACTGCAAGACCTAGTGAGCTATGGGGAAAAACCCAATGAGTCTTGGTAGCATAGCCGCGTAGGCTTTTCCGCTTTCCCCAGTGAGCTTTTTCGCCTTTCCCAGTGAGCTTTTTCGCCTTCCCCAGTGAGCTTTTCCGCTTTCCCCAGTGAGCTTTTTCGCTTTTCTCGGTAGGCTTTTTCGCTTTCCTCAGTGAGCTTTTTCGCCTTCCCCAGTAGGCTTTTCGCCTTCCCCAGTGAGCTTTTTCGCCTTCCCCAGTAGGCTTTTCGTTTTTTTCCAGTGAGCTTTTTCGCTTTCGCCAGCTAGCTGCCTGACGCTTCCGTGGGCGTTGCCGCCGGATGAATCCGGCGGCAACGCCCACAGCAGTGACCGGTGACCTTCTGCCCGCACCCGAGTGCTTGCGCGCGGCCGGCCCTTCGGCTATACTGGGAGAAAACGAGAGGCCGCCGATGCAACTTGCCCCATTCCCCGTCCTGACGCCGTCCGCCCCCCCCGGCTTGCTCCCCTACCTGCGCATCGTGCTCCCCGCGCTGCTCGTGGCGGCCTTGGGCGGCGGCACGATCCTCGCCTGGAGGCGTTGGGCAAAGGCCCGCCGGCCGCGCTCGTGGGCCCTGGCGGCGGCGCTGTCGTTCGGGGCGCTGGACCTGGGCCTGGCCACGGCGCTGCCGCGCCTCGGGCTTTCCTTTGGGCCGGCCGATGTGATCCTCCTCTTCCTCTGGGTCGGGCGGGCGGCCTTGCTCTGTCCTTTTCTGCGCCCGCCGCTGCGCCGTGGCCGCGCCCTCCCCCGGCCGCACGGCCTGGCCGCGTTCTGGGCGCTGAACCTGATCCTGCTGGCCGGCACGGTGGACGCCCTGTACATCGAGCCCTTTGCGCTGGGCGCCACGCGCCTCACGCTGCCGGCCCCCGGCCTCACCCGGCCGCTCCGCATCGTCCAGATCTCGGACCCGCACGTAGAGTACACCACGCCCCGCGAGCGGGCGCTGGGGCCCCTGGTCGATTCGCTGCAGCCCGACATCATCGTCCTCACCGGCGACTATCTGAACCTGGCCACGCGCATGGACCCCCGCTCCCAGCAGGACGCGCGCGCCCTCCTGGCCCAGCTGCACGCGCCCTATGGCGTCTATGCGGTCGCGGGCACGGTGGACGACAGCCCGCCCGAGACGATGGCCCTTCTCTTTGGCGGCCTGGACATCACCGTGCTGGAGGATCAGGTCGTGCGCCTGCCGGCGGAGCAGGGCGGGCTGGTGATCGTGGGGGTGGCCAACTATGAGCGGGGACGCGACGAGCGCGCGATCCTGCGCCAGGTGATGGCCCCGCTCGCCCCGGGCGACTATACCCTGCTGCTCTACCACACCCCCGACCTGATCGAGGTGGCGGCGGAGGAGGGGGTGGACCTGTACCTGGCCGGCCATACCCACGGCGGCCAGCTGCGCCTGCCGTTCTACGGCGCCCTCGTCACCTTTTCCGAATACGGCAAGCGCTTCGAGATGGGGCGGTACACCGTCGGCCCGACCACGCTGTACGTCAGCCGGGGGCTGGGGATGGAAGGGTTCTGGATCACCCCGCGCGCCCGCTTCCTGTGCCCACCGGAGGTGGTCGTGGTAGACCTGGAGCCGGTGGAGTAGCGGCCACAAACAGGGCGGCGCCTTGCCCCCAGTCCGGGAGCAAGGCGCCGCTATCTTGGGACGGCTGCAGCCTACGGGCAGACTGCGCAGCCCGGCGTAACGCTCGTGTTGCTGGTGGCCGAGTTGCCGATGTAGCCGCTGCGGCTGGCAATGATCGTCACATCCTGGTCGCTGCTGTACAGCGTCGGCGAGGTCCAGCAGGTGGCGCCGTCGCCATAGTAGCCCGGGCTCCCCGACAGTGGCGCCAGCGCCCAGTTCTCGGCCCCGATCATTACCGTGACGGTCGCGTCGCTCACCGGGATGCCCCCGTTGTCCGTCACGTACGCCAGCGCGCGGATCGGTTGGTCGCTGCCGGGCCCCTTGCAGGGGTAGCCGGCCGGAAAGACGACGACGAGCGCCTGCGGCGACGTGGATACCGTCACCGCCGCGGTGGTCACGACGGTCCCGCACGCTCCCGTCGCCCAGAGGGTGACGGTGTAGGTCCCCGACGTCGTATAGGTGTGTACGGGGTTTTGAAGCGTCGAGGTGAAGCCGTCGCCAAAGGACCACAGGTAGGAGGCGGTGTTCGAGGAGCTGTTGGTAAAGGTCACCGTGAGCAGGTTGGCCGTGAAGGTGAAGCCGGCCGTGGGCAGTGGGAGCACCTCCACGGCGCCGACGGCGGCGTCGCAGCCCATCCCGTTGCAGGCTGTCAGCGTCACGGTGTAGCTGCCGGCGGCGGCATAGAGATGGATGGGGTGCAGCTTGGTGCTCAAATCCCCGTCGCCGAAATCCCAGGTGTAGCTGTAGGCGCCGCTGGAGGTGTTGGTAAAGACGGACGGCTCGCCCAGGCAGACCGGCGTATTGGAGAAGAAGCCGGCCGTGGGCAGCGTCGAGACCGTGACGGTTGCCGTGAACTGGTCGGCGCCACACTCTCCCGCCGCATCCAGCGTGATGGTATAGGTCCCCGACGTCGCATAGGTATGCACGGGATTTGGAAGCGTGGAGGTGACGCCGTCGCCCATGTCCCACAAGTAGGAAGTCGCGCCGACGGAGGTGTTGGTCAGGGTGATGGTGAGCAGCTCCGTGGTCAGGGTGAAGCCGGCCGCGGGCAGCGGCAGCACCTGCACCGTCCCGGTGACGGCGTCGCAGCCGGCGGTGTTGCAGAGCTCAAAGGTGGCCACATAGTCGCCGGGCAGCGCATAGGCGTGGGTCGGGTTCTCCACCGTCGTGGTGATGCCGTCGCCAAAGGCCCACAGAAACTGGTTGGCCGGCGGTACGCCGAGGTCGCTGGTGTTGGTAAAGGCGACGGCCACGCCGTCACAGACCGGGGCACTCGTGGTAAAGGCGGCGGTCGGCGGCAGGGTCGGCGTGGGCGTGTTCGTCGGCGTGCGGGTGGGCGTCGGCGTGTAGGTCGGCGTGCGGGTGGGGGCCGGTGTTACATCCCAGCCGCGGGCGAGGAACGGGACATAGATCTGGGGTGTGAGGATCGGCGTCGGCGTAAAGGTGGGCACGGGGCTGGGGGTGGGTGGGGTCGTCGGCGTCGGGGTGATCGACACCACCGTCCCCTGGCTGAAAAAGATGTCGATCTGGCCGGGCGCCGTGTCCTGCCAAAAGACGTTGGCCACGCCATAGGGGCCGGCGGCCACGTCGGGGTAGGTGGAAAAGGTGCCGTTGCGGGAGACGTTCTCCCCCCCGCTCCAACTGGCGCCGCAGTCGGTGGAGTAGGCAAAGAAGGCATCGGGCCGGCCGTTCGGGTTGTCGAGATAGTCGGCCCAGGCGACGTAGAGGTTGCAGCCCTCAGCGTCCAGGGTGGGGTAGAGCGCCTTGAGCCGGTTGGAGGCGCGCTGGACGGGCTGCCATGCGGCGCCGTCGTAGCGGCGGGCGAGGATGTCAAAGCCGTTGGTGCCGTCGATCTCGTCGGTCCAGACGACAAAGACGTTGCCGGCACCGTCGGCGTCGACGTCCGGGTAGTACGACTGGCCGCCGGTGGCCGAGACGTTGACCGGGACGCTCCAGGAGCTGCCGTCGTAGCGGGCGTAAAAGATGTCATAGTTGCCGGCCTGGTTGCTGCGCCAGACGGCGTGGACGGAGTCGTCTTTGCCGATGGCGATGCGGACGTTGATGTCCTGCTTGGTGCTGGAAGCGATCCGCTGGGGGGCGCTCCACTCCCCGCCGGCTGGCTTGGAACGGACCCAGATGTCCGAATCGCTTTCGCTGACCCCGGTCTCCCAGGCGACCCAGATGCGGTTCTGGCTGTCCACGGCGATGGCCGGGTAGAAGGAGCTGCTCTGCGGAACGGGGGCGATGGTCAGCCGCAGCGGGGTGGACCAGATCCCGCCCGACTGGACGGCGTAATAGATCCCGTAGGGGGCCTCGGGATCGGCAGTCCAGACGGCGTGGACGTTGTTCTGGCTGTCGAGGGCCAGGTCGGGGTGCGCGTAGGCGGGGTTGCGCATGCCGCTGATAAAGGCCCAATACTGCCAGACGGTGCCCAGCCCGCGCGTATAGACGGCGCCGTAGGAGCCATCCTTGCCTTCCATCCAGGCAGCGTGCAGGTAGCTGTCCGGGCCCCACTTGGCGTGGACGCGCTGGGTGTTGACGTACTGCGGGTCGGACGAGTTCGACAGGTTGTAGGGCGACGTCCACGAGACCGCGGGCCACGCGGCGCGGCCCGCGGCGGGTCGGAGCCCTGGCTCCGGGACGGCGAGAAAGACGGTCGCGAGTACGACGAGGAGCACGGCTCCGATCAGAAGCAAGGTCCTTGCGCGCATCGGTTTTTCCCCCTTGATAGGCCGGGTGTTGGGATCAGACAAGGTGATTCTACACGGTGCGCGGGGATTTGTCAACGAGCGTTTGCATTTTGGCAAAACTGTGGTACAATAGAGCCTGTCTGGCCGGGGTGCGGCTCGCGTTGGTGGGCTGCGCGGAGGCACAATCGAAGAATTGACACTTGTCCGTCTTCGGCAGGAGGCGGGTTTTTTGTTGCGGGTCATCATCGAGGGTCGGAGCGGCCGCCTGGACTGCTCCGCCAACTGGAGAAGAGCGGATGGCCAGGGAACAGCGTAAGGCAACCGCCGAAAAGGTTGAGCTGCGGCGGGACGTGACGGTCTGGGGCTCATACACCTGGGGCTATGCCGACGTCGGGGCCGACATCTATGTGGCGTTGGGGCTGGTGATCGGCGCGGCGCAGGGCGGCGCGCCGCTGGCCTTTGCCCTGGCCGGCCTGGTCTATATCCTGATCGGCCTAGCCTTTACCGAGCTGGCCTCGGCCTACCCCGTGGCCGGCGGCGGGCACTATTACTCGCTGCGCGGGCTGGGCGACTTTTTCGGGTTCCTCTCCGGCACGGCCCTCCTGCTGGACTATACGATCGACATCGCCCTCTTTGCCGTCGCTTCCACCGGGTACGTCAACTTCTTTCTGCCCTACGTGGGGATCAACCTGGCCGACTTTGTGGTGGCGCTCGGCCCGTTCACCTTTAACGCCCTGTGGATGGGCGAGACGGTCCTGCTCATCGTCGTGCTCCTGGTGCTGAACGTGCGCGGCATCAAGGAGTCGTCCTGGGTCAACGAGGTGATCGGCGCGGTGGACCTGATCATGGAGATGTCGATCGTCGCCTTTGGCTTCATCCTGGCCTGGCGGCCGGAGCTGTTGGTGCAGCAGTGGCTGCACGAGTTTCCCACGCCGGACAAGTTCCTGTACGGGTTCTCGCTGGCCATCATCTCGTTCGTCGGGCTGGAGAGCATCTCCCAGGCGGCGCAGGAGACGCGCCGCCCGGCCACGGTGATCCCACGTACCTCGATCGCCCTGATCTTTACCGTCTTTATCCTGGCGGTGGGCTTCTCCACCGTCGGGCTGGGTATCCTGCCCTGGCAGGACTTTGCCGCCCACGAGGCCGATCCGATCGCCTACCTGGCCTCGCATATCCCCTACCTGGGCGTCCTGGCCGGCCCCTTTGCCGCCTTCCTGGGGGCGACGATCCTCTTTATCTCGGCCAACACCGGCGTGATGGGCGACTCGCGGCTGGTCTTTTCCATGAGCCACTTCCGCCTGGCCAGCAAGTGGTTCGGCCACGTGGACCCCAAGCGCCGCACGCCCAAGAACGCAATCCTGAGTTTTGGCTCGGTCGGGATCGTGTTGGCGGTCGTCGCCTTCCTGACCGGCGAGTTTGTGCTCGACACGCTGGCCAACCTCTATGCCTTTGGGGCGACCTTTGGCTACATCCTGGTCTATATCTCGCTGCTCTGGCTGCGTTTCAAGGATCCCTATACCCCCCGCCCATACAAGATCCCGCTGAACTGGAAGTGGAAGCGCAAGGACGGCACCACGGTCCTGATCCCCATCCTGGGGACGCTGGGATTGCTCGGCGTGGTCAGCATCTTTGTCGCCGTCCTGATCACCCACGACATCGCCCGCATCGCCGGGCCGGCCTGGCTCATCATCGGCGTGATCTATTACGCCATCTTTCGCAAGCGCAACGGCCTGCCCGTTTGGGGCAGCGTGCCCCACGACTGGGAGAAAGAGCAGGTCGAGGTCCTGACCAACGCCGAGGAGTATGAGCTGCTGGAACAGTACAAGCAGGCACTGGTCAAACGCGACCATCAGCAGGGGGTGCCGTCGCGTTGGGAAGAGGAGGTCTAGGATGCGTCGGCGCACTGTGCCCCCCCCGGAACGGCTCACGCTGGCGGATGTCGCGCACTTTGTGCTCGCCCTGCTGATGGTCCCGCTCGGCGTCGTCGTGTTGGTGCGCACCTGGCAGGTCGCGCCCAACGCGCTCGGCATCCTCGTGGGGTTGGCCTTTATCGGTTTTGGGGTGTACCGGCTCGGTCAGGCCGTGATCCGGTACATTGCCTATCGCCAGAAGAAGGGGGGAAACGTCCAATGACCCCGACATTCAACCCGCTCGGAATCGTGTTGGCCGCCGTCTTTACCCTCTCGATGGCGCTGCTCTTTTGGTGGATGTTTCGCGTGCCGCCGGAGGTGCCGCACGAGGTGGCGGCCGTCCGCCGCTCGGTCGCCGCGCTGCAGCGTATTCTGGTGCCGGTCTCGGGCAAGGTGACCTCGGAGCGCGCCGTGGAGCTGGCCTGCCGGCTGGGCGTGGCGCAAAAGGCCGAGATTGTGCTGGCCTATGTCATCGAGGTGCCCTTTACCCTTTCGCTGACCACGCCGCTTCCGGCGGAAGAGACCAAGGGGCAGGAGGCGCTGCGCACGGCGCAGTTCATCGTGGAACAGCACGGCCTGCCGGTCAAGACGCGCATCGTCCCGCACCGCTATGCCTGGGATGGTATCCTGCGCCTGGCGCGGGAAGAGCAGACCGACGCCATCGTGATGAGCGTCGGGCGGGCCCGGCCGGGCGACGAGGTCCTCGGCCGCACTTCCCAGGAGGTGGCTCGCCGGGCCGAGTGCGAGGTGATCCTGGACAAGACGGCTACACGGGGAGGGTAAACGATGATTGTGGAATATCGGGTAGAGCTGATCTATCCCGCCGCGCTGTTGGACCAACCGCTGCTCTATGGGCTGATCCACAACTTTGACGTGCAGCCCAATATCCTGGAGGCGCGGGTGGGGGCGGCGGAAGGATGGCTCCTGCTGGCCGTTCGCGGGGAAGAGCTCCAGCTTCTCCAGGGGCTGGAGTGGCTGCGCCAGCAGGGGGTACAGGTACAGGTTCAGCGTGAGCGCGAGGAGGAACGATGAGGATCATTGTCATAGGCTGTGGGCGGGTCGGAGCCTACCTGGCCCGGCGGTTCCAGGAAGACGGCCACCAGGTGACGGTTGTGGACAAGGACAACGCGGCCTTTGCCCGGCTGGGGCCCGGTTTCGCGGGGGACATGGTCACGGGCACCGGCATCGACGAGGATGTGCTGCGCCGCGCCGGCGTGGAAAAGGCCGCTATCCTGATTGCCGTGACCAACGGCGACAACACCAACGTGATGGCGGCACAGGTGGCGAAAGAGATCTTTGGCGTTCCCCGGGTGATCTGCCGCATCTATGATCACCTGCGGGACGAGGTCTATCGCGAGCTGGGGCTGGAGACGATCTGTCCCACCCTGTTGAGCGCGGACCACATTCGCGATCTCGTGGCGCGGAACGTGTAGGAGGAGCAATCCCATGTACAATATTATCGTTGGTGGGGGCAAAGTGGGGTATTATCTCGCCAAGACGCTCCTCGAACGGGGCCACGAGGTCCTGCTCGTGGAGCGAGATGCCCGGCGCTACGCCGTGCTGCACGACGAGCTGGCGGCCAACGTCATCCTGGGCGACGGCTGCGAGGTGCTGACGATGCTGCAGGTGGGGATGGACCGGGCCAGCGCCGTCATCGCCGTGACCGGGGATGACGAGGACAACCTGGTGATCTGCCAGCTGGCCAAACACCGCTTCAACGTCCCCCGGACGATCGCCCGGATCAACAACCCCCGCAACAAGGGCATCTTTGGGCGGTTGGGTATCGACGTCGCCGTCTCCAGCACCGAGGTGATCCTTTCCCAGATCGAGCAGGTGCTGCCGACCGAATCGCTGGTGCACCTGCTGACGCTGCGGAACGTGGGCGTGTCGTTCGTCGAGATCGAGATGCCGGCCGCGTCGCCGGCCCTGGGCCGGCCGCTCAAGGAGTTGGGGATCCCCGACGACAGCATCCTGCCGCTGGTCATCCGGGGCGAAAAAGAGGCTATCATCCCTTACGGCGATACGGTGCTGCAGGCGCGCGATCGGGTGATCGCCGTCACCTCCGAGAAAAGCGAGACGACGCTGCGCCAGATCCTTCTGGGCTAATTCATCCGTGCCAAACATGGCGCACTCGAGAACGCCGGCACCGGTGATGTCCATCTGCACAATACACGCTGCGGTCGAATCAGCGCCCCGGCGCGCACGGGCCGCTTGAGCCCCAACCCGCCGCACGCTTGCAAGACGCCGGGTCCATAGGAGCCCTGCCATGACCGATCTCTTGGCCCTGATCCCCATTGCCTGCGGGCTTGCCGGCATCGCCGCGGCGGGCGCGCTCTTTTGGCAGTTGCGCCGGGCACCCGTCCGCAACGCGCGCATGGCCGAAATCGCGGGCCACATCGCCCTGGGGGTCAAGACGTATCTGACCCGCCAGTTCCGGACGATCCTGCTGGTCACCCCGCTGTTGGCCGTGCTCGTCGGCCTCGCCTTTGGCCTGTGGGTGGCGGTGACCTTTGCCCTGGGGGTACTCACCTCGCTGGGCACCGCTTTTCTGGGCATGAGCGCGGCCACGCGGGCCAATCGCAAGACGGCTGAGGATGCCGTCGATTCGCCGGCCCAGGCCTTTCTCACCGCCGTCCTGGGCGGGTCGGTGATGGGCTTTTCGATCATCGGCTTTAGCCTCTTTATCCTGACGATCCTCTACCTGGTCTTTCGCAACGCCGATACCCTGGTGGGCTTTGGTTTCGGGGCCAGTCTGGCCGCGCTCTTTGCCCAGATCGGCGGCGGCATCTATACCAAGTCGGCCGACGTCGGCGCCGACCTGGTGGGCAAGGTGGAGAAAAACATTCCCGAGGACGACCCGCGCAACCCGGCCGTCGTCGCCGACCTGGTGGGCGACAACGTCGGCGACTGCGCCGGCCGCGGCTCGGACCTCTTTGAGAGCTTTTCCGACGACATCATCACCGGGACGATCGTCTCCAGCGTCTATGTGGCCCAGGGCGTCTATCCCGCGGCCGGCCTGTTCTTTCCCCTGGTCCTGCAGGCGACGGGCCTGCTCGCCTCCCTGGCCGGCATCTTTTCCATGCGTGCCTTTCGCCGGGCCAGCCCCGAGGCCTCGTTCAACCTGGGCATGGCCGTGACCACGGTCTTGGCGACGATTGGCTCCTTTCTGGCGGCCTACCTGATCCTGCACGACCTGACCATCTTCCTGGGCGCCTTTCTGGGCATCGTCGTCACCCTGGTAGCGGCGATCTTTACCCGCTACTATGCCGGGGCAAGCGGCCGGCCGGTGCACAAGATCGCCGAGGCCTCCAAGCGCGGGGTCGCCCTCAACGTGATCACCGGCCTCGGCTACGGCCTGCAGAGCCCGCTGGCCTCGATCCTGATGATCACGGTGGCCGTGGCGGTCTCCTTCTGGGTCTCGAACGGCTCGCTCCTGGCGGTAGTCGCCGTGAATATCGGCACCGACCTGCTGATCGGCTACATCATGACGGCCGACGCCTTTGGCCCGATCACCGACAACGCCGCGGGCATCGCCGGGATGGCCAAAGTCGGCAAACAGACGGTGCGCGCGCTTTCCTCCCTCGACGCCGTCGGCAACACGATGAAGGCCACGACCAAGGCCTATGCGATGTCTTCCGGCACGGTGACGGCCTTTGTCATCTTTTCCACCTTTTTCTCCAAGATCGGGTGGGACCGTATCGCCGTCACGCCCTATGCCCTGGCCTTTTTGTTCCTGGGCATCGCGCTGCCTTATCTCATCTCCTCGCTGGTCATCGGCTCGACGGCCCGGACGGCGCAGCAGATGGTGGACGAGGTGCGGCGGCAGTTTCAGCAGATCAAGGGTCTGCTGGAGGGCAAGGCCAAGCCGGATTACGCGGCCTGTGTGGACATTGCCACCCGGCACGCGCTGCGGGAGATGATCCTCCCCGGCGTCATCAGCGTAGCCATCCCGGCGGTTATCGGCGTGGCCTTTGGCGGCCGGTACCTGGGGGCCTTCCTGGTGGGCGCCGTCCTCAGCGCGGCGCTGCTGGGGCCCTTTTTCAACAACACCGGCACCGCCTTTGACAACGCCAAGAAGCTGATCGAGGACCAGGGCAAGAAGGGCACCCCAGAACACCAGGCTGCCGTCTCGGCCGACACCATCGGCGACCCGATGAAGGACGTGGCCGGGCCGTCGCTCCTCATCTTTATGAAGCTGGTGGGGATGGCGGCGCTGCTGATCGCGGGGATTGTGAAGTAGGACCAAGGACCAAGGACGAAGAGGCAGGATTTGGTCCTTGGTCCTTCGTCCTTCGTCTTTTCTATAACCTGTACCTCGCCACCACCTCGTGCAGCCGCTCCGCCAGCCCCTCCAGTTCCTCCGCGGCGCGCTTGGCTTGCTGGGTTCCCACGGCCGTTTGGGCCGTGACCTGCTGGATACTGTGCATCGCCTGGGCGATCTGCTCCATGCCCGTCACCTGCTGGCCGGCCGCGGCCGCGATCTGCAAGGCTGCCTGCGCCGATTCGGCCGCCCCTTCCGCCAACCGGCGCAGTGTATCCCCGGACTGTCCGGCCACCCGGACGCCGGCGTCGGCCCCCTTCATGCCTTCTTCCGTCAGCATCACCGCGGTATTGACCCCACGCTGAATCTCGGTGAGGATCTCTTTGACCTGGGCCGTGGCGGCGCGGCTCTGCTCGGCCAGGGCGCGGACCTCGCCGGCGACGACGGCAAAGCCGCGGCCGGCCTCCCCCGCACGGGCCGCTTCCACGGCGGCGTTCAGCGCCAGCATATTGGACTGGGCGGCAATGTCGCCGACCGAGGCAATGATCTGGCCGACGGCCTGCGCCTGTTCGGAGAGGGCCAGGATGCCGGTCGCGATGGCCTCGACCTTGAGCCGGACGGTGCTCATCTCGGACACCGTGTCGTCGACGGCCCGCCGGCCGGCCTGCGCCTCGTCGGCCGTGCGCCGGGATAGCTCCGCCACCCCCTGGGCGCGCTGCGCCGTCTGGTCGGCGATGGCGCGGACCTCGTCGATGGTCGTCGTGGCCTGGGAGAAGGCGGCGGACTGCTCGGCGGCCCCGGCCGCCTGCTGGGTGGAAGCGGCCAGGATTGCCTCGGCCGCACCCTGCAGCTCGCCGGCCGTCCCCGCGATCTGGCCGGTCATCTGGCGCAGGCCGGCCGTCGTCTCGTTCAGGCGCCGGCCCAGGGCGACCAGTGGGCTGTTTGCCTCGGCCAGGTCCAGACGGTCGGCCAGGTTGCCCTGCCCTACCGCGGCCATGAAATCGCCGTAGCGCGCCACCGCGGACTGGAGGGCCTGGTTGTGCTCTTCCAGCGCCGCGCGGATGTCCAGGAGATCGGCGTTGCGGGATTGGATCTCGCGCTCGTTACGGCGGGCACGCTCCAGCGTCCGGGCAAAGCTGCTGGTGGCCATCGCTAGCAGCCCGGTGACGCCGAGCATGGTGACCGCGAACTCGATACAGGTGTAGGTCGAATCGATATAGGTGGGCGGCGGCGGCAGGAGCTGCCCCTGTTCGGCCAGCAGCAGCCCGACGGCGGCGGCGATGCTCAGCCCACCAAAGGCGGTGCCCCCCCATGGCCCCAGGAGCAGGCCGGCGATCAGGATCACGCCAAAGTAGGAAAAGAGCCCCGACCCGCTCAGCCCACCGCCCCAGCCGATCCCGGCCGTGATGGCGGCCCAGAGGACCAGGGCTAGCAGCAGGGCGGCCGGCCGCACATAGCCCCGGCGCATCCACCAGAGCAGGCCGACCGCGAACAGGATCAGCACCCCCTCGACCGCCAGGCTGCTCGGGCTGCGGGCGGAAAAGAGCGATACGATGGTATAGAGGGCGACGAGTGCCATGATGACGACCAGGATGGTGTACAGCATCCTGGCGATGCGGGTCTTTTCGTCGTCCGCAAAGACAGGGGCAGCGAGGAGGCGGCGGAGGGTGGTAGGCATAGGCGGGACTCCTGTGGCCAGAGAGCAACAAGGTGGTCAAGCAGATCGGCGGGGCCCGGTTAGAACTGCTTCGCTCACTCGCCGGCGTGGTCCTTGACCCCCGGCCGGCCCAGGCGAATGGGACAATTCGCCACGTTCGCGCACGTTTTGCAGCTGTGTGCGCGCGAGATGTAGGGCAAGAGGACAAAAGAGACCAGGCTAAAGAGCGCCAGCAGGATGACTGTCCCCCAGGAAAAGGCGGTGAGGAACAGGTAGATGGCCGCCAACGGCGGCACGAACCATACCGGGTAGAGCCACACGACGTGGCGCTTGAAACGGCGGGCAAAGACGGCGGCGTCGGCGGGAGGGTACCGCTGGGCAAAGACGTGGTATCCACTTCGGCACGTGGCCGTGTGGTAGCACAGGCAGGAGGGGCAGATCAGGCGGATGTAGAGCCAGAGCGAGAAGAAGCAGTAGGCCAGGTAGAGTGCGCCCAGGAGCCACCACACGCCGGCTACCAGGAGAACCCCCAGGGCGTACATCGCCGCCATCTTGGCATTGTCCAGGAGGATGGACCAGGGAGAGACGGTGGGCCTGTTGTCGGGCAAAGTGCACCTCCGCGTGGGTCCGTGGTTCCGCAGGGATAGGGCGCCTGCTTCAACCGGGCGTTCGGACCCGGTCCCGCCGCATGGGCTTCAGAGACCCACTTCTTTCGCCGGGGCCAAGGCCTCGTCCTCAGGGGTCGGCCCCCCGGCCGCCCGCACCCGCAGCGCCATCTCCCGCGCCCGCGCCGGCGCGTCGCCCACGTGGCCGGAGGCGTCCAACAGCTCCGCCACCCGCGCGGCCGGGAGGTAGCGCTGCACCTCCGGGTCGGCGGCGAGGGCGGCAGGGAGCGGGTTCTCCCGCCTGGCCCGCACCTCCTCCCATGCGGCCATGCTGTGCCGGCGGATGAGTTCGTGCATGGACTGGCGGTCCGCGCCGGCCTTGACCGCCTCCATCAGCAGGCGCTCTGTCGCGGCAAAGACGCCGTAGCGCGCCAGGTTCCCGGCGATGGCGACCTCGTCTAGCCGCAGGCCGCGCATGATGCGCGTGACGGTGCCGAGCGCCTCGTCGGCGGCGAGAAAGGCAGTCGGCAGCACCTCGCGGCGGTTGGCCGAGTCGTCGATCGTGCGCTCGAGCAGCGAGTGGGCGGCATTGTCCCAGGCAACGCGCGGCAGGGCCGCCAGCAGCCGGCAGAGGCTGTCGACGTTCTCGGCGCTGACGGGGTTGCGCTTGAACGGCATGGCGGAGGAGCCGACCTGTTCGGCGCCGAACGGCTCGCTCCACTCGCCCACCGGCGGGGATTGCAGAAAACGCAGGTCAAAGGCCAACTTGTACAGGGAGGCCCCCAGGCCGGCCAGCGCGGCGAGCACGGCGTAATCCTGGCGGCGAGGATAGGTCTGGCCGGCCACGGGAAAGGCCTCCAGCCCCAACAAACCCATCGCCCGCCCTTCCAACTCGGCCGGGGTGACGGCGCTGCCGTGGAGCAGCTGGGCAAAGGAAGCGGCGGTGCCCACGGCCCCCTTGAAACCCTTGCCGCGGAGCCCCGCGTGCAAGCGGCGCAGGTCCGCGTAGTCGGCGAGCAGGTCCTGGGCGTACAGCGCCAGGCGGTAGCCCACGGTGGTGGGCTCGGCCGGCTGGAGGTGTGTCCAGGCCATGCAGAATGTATCGGCGTGGGCTTCGATCTGATCGGCCAGGACGGCGAGCAGCTCGTGCAGCCGCTCCAGGACGAGCGCCAGCGCGGCGCGCAGGCGCAGGGCGTCGGCGTTGTCGGTGATGTCGGCGCTGGTGGCGCCCAGGTGCAGGATGGGGCCGCCGCGGGGCGCCTGCTCGGCAAAGGTGCGCAGCTCGGCGACGACGTCGTGGCGGGTGCGGGCCTCGATCTCGAGCGCCCGCTCGAGGTCCACGTCGTCCTGGTGGGCCGCCAGGTCGTCGGCCTGCTCCGGCGTGACCAGGCCGGCCGCAACCTGGGCGCGGGCCAGTGCCACCCACACGCGGCGCATCAGTCGGCGGCGGTGCAGCTCGGACCAGAGCTGGCGCATCGCGGCGCTGCCGTAGCGCCAGGTAAAGGGGCTGAGGAAGGTGTCGTGCGTGTACATCGGATACCTCGCGGAGGGGCGGACATCGTGCGGCCGGTGCGGGCAGCCGCGCCGGCGGCAGGGCAAAGAGATTGTAGCACAGGGACCGGAAAAGGGCAAGCGCCCCTACGGCGCGTTCACCAGGATCGCCGCCGTCCCCGGCGCCAGCGTCACCTGCGTCACCGGCGTGTAGCTCACCGTCCAGGCCGGCGGGATCTGCCCGTCGTCGGGAATCACCCCGCCGCCCGCGGGTTGGGCCCGGTAGTAGGTCCCGCCCAGGTCTACCGCCACGTCCCCCGCGCCGGGGTTGACCAGGACGAGCCCGTTGGCATAGCTCCGCCGGTAGACGCCGCCCACATACAGGGCGTCCATGCTCGCCGGGATGCCGCCCACGTACGCCCCCAGCGGGATGTCGTACTCGGGCCACCACTCGGGCTCCATCGACCAGTCCAGGTTGAGATAGGTGCGCGTCCCCTTGAGCAGCAGGTACGAGCCTAGGGAAAAAAGCCGGCCCTGCGGATCGGCATCGTCGATGTAGTACGCCTGCGCCAGGATGATCTTGCCCTGCTGCACCAGGTTGAGGGTCCGGTCCATCTGCAACCGCCAGTCGGCCTCCCCAAAGTCGGTCCAGACGTCGTAGCCAAAGCCCTCGATCATCACGCCGTCGGCGTGGGCATAGTCGGTGGCGTCGCGGCCGTTCACCCAGTTGCCGGCGTTGGGGATGAGCGCGTAACGGCCGGCGAACTGCCCGCGGAGGTAATCCATCCAGCGGTGCAGCCGGCCGGTCCACGCGGCCTCGAATGTGGGGTCATAGTCGGGCAGGGGAGGATCGAAGCTGGCGCCGCCCATGTAGTTGGGCACCGAGACGCTGTCGGCAAAGAGGCCGTCGTCGTCGTTGGCCGCGAGCTGGCGCAGGATCTCGCCGCTCCACCACGCGCGCCACGAGGCGTTGTCCACCTCCATCAGGTACCAGCCCCAGTCGCACTGGTAGACGCGGTCGTGGCCCCCGTAGGGAAAGAACCATTCCGGCTGGACGACGGCGTCCCCGGGCCACTCCTGGACCCAAGCGTTGCCCTCGATGATCCCCAGGTAGTCGCCGGTCGGCTGGCAGGAGGCGTCCGGGATGCGGTAGCCCAGCCCGAGGCCCAGCCGATAGTGCAGGATGAGAAAATCGGCGTTGGCGGCGCGCAGGGCGTCGGCGTCGCTGCGGATCATCTTCTGCGTGCCGGCATAGTGAGTGGCGGCAAAGGTGATCCAGGCCGGGTTGTCGTAGAGGTACAGCTGGTCGTTAAAGACGTGGATGCCGTCCGCGGTGTCGGGCCAGGGCCGGCCGATGCCAGGCGTGGGCCGCGGCGTGACGGTGGGCGCCGCCGAGCCGGGCCGGCTCACGAGCGGTAGGTTGACGGCCGGCGCCGGCGTGGCCTGGGCCGGGGCGTGGGCGGGTGCGGCCCCACAAGCGGCCAGGAGCGGCAACACGGCGGCGAGAAGGACGACGGACAGGGGCAGGCGCGACATGGGGACCTCCTGGGTGCGGAACCTTGGGAGCCGGACGCTGTCCCCATGATACCACATCCGGGCCGCGATTTCCACCCGCCGACCGGCTGTTGAAATTCGCCCCGGCGCGTGCTATAATCGTTCCATACCTGCAACCCGCCTTGCCGCGGCACCCGGCCGCAAGGAGCGACGATGGCCACCGACGACGTCCGCACCATCAACTGCCCGTCCTGCGGCGGGCCGATCCCGCCTTTCCAGGGCGACCAGACGCGCTGCCCGTTCTGCGGCACCACGGTCCTGGGGCCCGAGCCGCCCAAGCCGGCGATCCATGTCACGGTGACACCGCCGGCCGTGAGCTACCCGGCGGCCTCCCGCCGCGGCTGTGTCAGCCCGCTCGTCGTGGGGCTGGCCGTCCTCCTCCTGGCGGGCGGCGTGGCCCTCTTTCTCTTTCTGCCGAGCAAAAGCTCCGCCCCCGGCCTGCTCGTCAGCCTCTCGCGCTCGACCAGCGAAAGCGCCATCGTCGTCCCCGCCGACCGCGCGGGGCCGGCCGACCTGCTCGTCGAGTCCTACGACAGCACCAACGAAGAGCGCTACCTCTCCTACGTCGACGGGGCGAACCACAGGCTGCTGTGGGACAGCCCGCCGGTGAGCACCGACCTGTACCTGGAGGGCGTCGTCGTCCGCAACCAGATGGTCTACCTGGCCGACGGGACCAAACTCCTGGCCCTGAACCAGGGCGACGGCCAGGTCGCCTGGCAGACCAACCTGGCGGACAGCGTGACCTCAATCTGTGTCGACTGCGTGCAGGTGGTCGGCGGCTACGTGGTCGTCCTCAGCCAGGACGGGACCCTGCAGGCGTTTGAGGCCGTGAGCGGCCGGCCGGCCTGGAGCAAGCGGCTGAACGAGACGCCGCGCAACCTGTGGGCGGTGAACGAGCAGGTCGCCGTCGTCGACTATATGCAGCCGAACGACATCTACAGCGTGGCCGTGCAGCTGTGCGATCCGGCGACGGGCGATGTGCGGCAATCGTTTTCCGGGTACTGCAAGGACGAGGGGCACCACTATAGCTACCTGCCCATCTATGACCCGAACGTGGTCATCGATCCGGAGGGACAGACCCTCACTATGCTCCACGGCCTCGTCCCAGGCTGCATTCAGCAGTGGGACCTAACGACCGGCCAGGAATCCTGGCAGCTCTGGGCCGAGGACCACTACCTGGACCGGTTCACCTCCCCGCCGCTCCTGATCGAGGGCCGTGTCTATGCCAGCTACAGCGGCCGGATCATCGCCGTGGACCTGGAGCAGGGTTCCTTGGACATTTTGCTCGACGAGGAGGACTATGAACTGGCGCTGCAAGGGGGACGGGAGGGGATCCTGATCGTTCTGGCCCGGCGGCAGCGCGGCTCGACGCGCTACGAGCTGTGGGGCGTGGACGCGGACAGCGGCCAGGTGCCGTGGAAGTATATCCCGCAGGACGAGGAGCCGATCGAGTCTTCCGGCGGCTGGGCCGCCGACAAGGCCTTTGCCTGGCACCTGACGCGGGACGGGCTGGCCGTGTTGCACGTCAACGCCGAGCCGCCCACGCTGGTCGTCGGCACGATCGACACCCGCACCGGCCAGGAGACAGTCCTGGGCACGGCTGGCCTGGACGGCGACTACTGGGCCGGCCTGGCCTGGAGCGACAGCTATGCCTGGCTGACGATCCGCAAGGTGTACACGATCGACCTGGTGACGGGCAAGGTGGTCGGGACGTGGCCGTGAGGCGAAATTGCCTCTTGACCTGGGGTGAAGAACGTGCTAGAATAGAAGCGCTGGTAGAGCTGCCAGCCTGGTCGTAAGCACGGACAAAGGAGGATGCTATGGATTTCGAGGGATATTGCGTCAAGTGCCGCGCCAAGAAGCAGGTCAAGAACGCCGAGGTTGTCAAGACCTCCCGGGGCCGGCCGATGGCCAAGGGCAAGTGCCCGACCTGCGGAACGGTCGTCACGCGTTTTCTGTCCGACAAGAAGAAGTAGGATCCGCCTGACGGCGATCCTGATCTGTACAAACGCTACCGGGCGCACCGCGGCAGTACGGTTATCGTACTGTGCGGCGCGCCCGGTGCAGTTGTCCCTGGCCGCCGGCCAGGCCCCTGTCTCCCCCCCTGCCCGCCTGTACTTGCGGCCGGCCAGCGGCTCAGCAATCCCCGCTCACGAGGCCCGCACCAGCAACTCGGTGTACCGCCGGTGCGGCTGTCCGTCCAGGTCTTGAGCAACGAACCCGATCAGGTAGACACCGGGGAGCAGCGGTTCCGCCTTCCAGCGCAGGTTGTCGCGCCACTTGAGCGTGTTGCCCTGGACGACGGCCTTTTCCACCACGCCTTCCCCGGTATCGGCCTGCCGGTAGAGCCGGAGCAGCGGGGCGAAACGGTCGCCGCGGCGCGGGTTCACGGAGCGCGGCGCGGCTCCGCCCAGCACGTCGCGGAACACCAGGACGTTTTGCGCCTCGCCGCTGCCGGCGAAGGTGACCTCCGCGCGATACTGGTTGCGGCCCCACGTCGAGCGGTAGAGCGCCTCCAGCGTATAGTCCCCGACCGCGGCCGGGCCGGGCGCCTGCGGCCGCACAAAGCCGAACGCCCAATCCCGCCCATCGGTCAGCAGCCGCAGGAACGGCTGGATCGCGACCTGGGCCACGAGGGGCTCGCGCCAGTCGGGGACGCTGACCCCGCCCACCGTCCGGGTGCGGGGGGGCGCGAAGGGCTCCCGATAGACGGGGCCATAGTATTGCCCGGATTGGGGGTCGCGCAGCAGCAGTTCCAGGTAGATCGCGGCGACGTCGGCGCCGCCCACCGGGGCCGCGATCTGCAAGGTAGCGGTGGGGGTGATCTGGGGGGTCGACAGGGTGATCGGCCCCAGCATCACCGCCGGCGCCTCGGGCGCCGCCCCGCCCACGTCCGGCATGGCCGCGACCGGCCACTCTTCTTCCACGGCGGCGATCTCTAGCGTCCGGCCCAGGTGCTCGAATTTGCATAGGGTAGCCATAGCGGTCTCCTTACTCCGTCACCACGACCTCGGTAAACTCCGAGACGGTGTTGCCGTTCATATCCTCGACGATGATCCCCAGGGTGTACTGCCCGGCAAAGGCATAGTAGGGGACCATCTGGAAGCGGTTGTTCCCCAAGGTCATGGTGCCGCCCTCGTAATCGATGAACTCGCCTTCGGGGTTCGCGTCAAAGACCAGCCACTCCTCATAGATCATAAAGGTGTCGCCGACGTTGGGGGTGATTTCGCGCGGCGAGCCGGTGCCGTTTGCGCCGGTAAAGCCATAGATGCTCTGCATCTGGCCGTCCCCGGTGAAATAGATCACGGCATCGAGCTGCGTGCCGCCGTCGGCAAAGGTGTAGCGCCCGCGCACGGAGTAGACATCCGTCTCTTCCGTGGCCCCATAGACCTCGGGGGCAAAGTAGGCGAACTGGTCGTGGGAGGCGTTGCCGTCGCTCATAAAGTAGAGGGTGGGCTCCCAGTCGATCTCGATCGGGATGACGCTGTCCTCGCCCCAATCGGGATAGTAGACCCCGTCGACCTCGCGGGTGGTCTCGGCCGCGATGTAGCCCATGTCGGCGGTGAGGTAGGTATTGTCCTCCTCGCTATACCAGCTGACATAGTAGTAGATGTAGCCGATGTTGGTCCCGGTGACGGTGGTGCGGAGCGTCAGCACGTCGTCCGGGCCGATTTGGCTGGCCGAGACCTCCAGGGGCGCGATGCCGATCTGGCCGGCACCGGGCGCCGTGATTGTGGCACCGGCCGCGGGGGCCGAGTTCTCGGCGGCGGCCTGGAAGTCGGTCTCTTCGCTCATGATGGGATCCAGCACCGTCAGGTCGACGGCCTGGGGGTTGATGGTCTTGTCGGCATAGTAGTAGGTCAGGTAGTCATCCCACAGGGAGGCGGTGGCGAAGCGGCCGGCATAGACGGTGTAGCGCGCCTGCGCCGTGCGGCCGGCCGTGGCGCCGTAGAGCGCCGAGTTCGGGAAATAGATCGCCAGGCCGTACGATGCCGGGCGGCGCGCCCCGTGCTTTTCGGCGATCACGGCCCGCTGCAGTGTCGTCAGCACCGCGCGCGCCGCGGCCGTCACATCGCTGTCCTGGGCCTGTTCTGCCACCAGGCTGACAAAGTGCCCCAGGTCGATGTACGAGGGCGGGACATTGCTGCCAAAGACGCTGGTATAGGACTGGGCATATTGGCGGGCGGCGGCCACGCTGCGCTTGTTCGTCCCGGCCAGGGCTACGGCCAGGGAGTTGACCGCGGTGTTGAGGTCCCGCATCGTGGAGAGGTCGATCGCCGACAGGGTAATGTCCCCGCTGAGGGCGGCGGCCACGTCGCGGGCGCTCATGCGCGGGTCGCGGCCCATGGCCTGGAGAAAGGCCTGCCGCGACGCGGTGTCGGTGACGCGCATGTCCCCCGCGACGTAGCTGTTCACGATCGCCTGTCCCAGCTCCCGGCCGGTCATCGCCGGGTTGGCGTTCAGCTCCCCCAGAAAGTCGGCATAGGCCCAACCGAGGGCCGGCTCGGTCTCTTCCGATACGACGGCGTAGCGGGCATGGGGCGCGATGGCGCTGACCACCTCCAGCTGTCCCATCAGGCAGGCGTCGAAGCCGACGAGCTCGAACTGGCCGATGCCGGTGCCGGCGATAATCTGGGCCAGCGCCTCGTCGATATCCTGCATGCGCATGCTGCTGCCGCGGTTGGGCCGGTCGTCGCTCCAGCCGCCCAGCCAGCCGGCCCCGTGGTCGGAGAGGATGAGGACATAGTTCTCCGCCGGGTACGAGCGGATGGCCCAGGTGGCAAAGTCGATCAGCGTCTGCTTTTTGCCCATGTCGAGCTCGCCCATGTCATCCAGCATCGTGGACCCGACCCGGTTCATATCGCTGTCCTGGGTAACCAGGTAGCGCCGGGTCGAAGTCCAGTTCCCATCGCCGGAAAAGCTGCCGCTGAAGCGGTCCATCTGGGCGACGATGGTGACCTGGTCCGTCGAGCCCACCTGCTCGGCTTCGTTGAGGTCGATAAAGATGTCTTGCTCCAGGATCTGGTCGTCGGCATCCTGGTAGAGCATGATGAGCCAGGTCCCGGCGGCGCCGGGCTTGGCCGTCACCGGAACGATGGTTGGGCGGGGGGCCGAGGTGGGCTGTTGAGCGATCGGCGCTTCTGTCGTCGGCACGTAGAGCGCGGGGCCGCAAGCGGCCAGGGCGCCCAGGATCAGGATCCCGGCCAGGAGCGGGTACAGAAAACGATGTGGCTTGGTCATGGCGTTTCCTCCTGCAATCAGTGTTACGACTCCTTCACGTTATACCATTCGGAACGCCAGGTCATGGCTCCCCCGGCTTCCCCCGGCTGAGGAACGGGGCCTGACGTACCGTGATGGGCACTATAACCATGCTCCCAGGACCGATCCCGAAAGCACGATCCCGGCGGCGGCCGGCAGCCAGGTCCAGCGGGGGATCTCGCTCCAGCGGCCGGCACGCGCGAGCGTGCTCTGCAGCAGCACCTGGCCCAGCAGCAGCAGGACGATGGCGCTGCCGGCGAGCAGGTGGCCCGCCAGGAGCATACCGAGGGCCACTGCGCCCTGGGCCATGTCGCCCCAGACCAGGGCGCGCGCGTTGGGTGTCACCGGGCGCAAGATGGGCCGGCCAAAGTTGTCACTGCCGCTGCGCTCGGCGACGAGCTCGGCCCAGCCGGCGTAGGCGATGCCCCAGGCCATGCTCAGCAGCAGGGAGTCCGCTGTCAGCGGGCGCCAAGCCACGTGTCCGATCCACCAGGGCCAGGTGACGCCGGCCAGGACGCGCAGCGCGGCCAGGGCCAACGGCCGGCCCCGCGCCAGGTAGCGCAGGGCCAGCAGCGCCACCCCCACCCCGCCGACCAGGAGCGCGTCCCGTCCCCCCAGGGCGGACACGATCAGCAGCAGCGCCAACAATCCCCCTAGCTCGATCCAACGGTCGCCGCGCATGCGAAAGAGGTGCTGTGTGCGCCGCCCCAGTCGGCCCAGCGCCTGCCGCAGCCGCGCGCTGGGCGAGCCCGGCGCGGTAAAGGGCAGCGCCGGGGGCAACTCCACGGGTGTCCCCATAGTGCCGGCCGGCCGCACGGGGGCGGCCACCTCGTACGCCAGGGTCCACAGCCGTCCCCAGGCCGAGCCGATGACCAGCAGGCTCAACAGCAGGTAGCCGGCGTGCGGCCAACTCCACACCGGACCGCCGGAGGCTAGCGCGCCGGCCAGCACGCCCACGGTCGGCCCCAGACCGATTGTCTCTTCGGCCGGCACGGAGCGTAGGTCGAACCAGCGGCCGGGGAGACTCTCACGGGCAGACACGGCACCCTCCCCGCGCCGGGGGCGCGAGCGATGGTGCGGCGGGCTTGTTCGCCATGGCCGGCCCTCACTCCCGGCCGCCGGGGCGGACGCTGCCGAGCCGCAAGATCAGCCAGGCGGGCCCCAGGGCCAGAACGACGATCACCAGCAGTCCCAGGACCTGGGCGATGAGTTGGCCGGGATCGGGAACCATGCCGGGGGCGAGCAGGGCAATGCCGCTCACCCCCTGGCTGGCCACGCCCAGGTAGTTGTCCGGGCCGATCCCATGGAGCCCCTGGCCCAGAGTGCCGTCGCTGACAAGCCCCACGGCCAGCAGCCCCCAGAGCCCCCCCAACCCGAACGAGGAGACGATCCCTCCGCGGTCGTCCAGCCGCCAGACCCGTTCGAACAGAAAGGAGCCCAGGCATGCCAGGAGCCCGGCCACCGCCCCGACGAGCAGCAGTGTCGGCGGAGGCGCGAAGCGGGCCAGCCCGGCGCTGGCCGCGGCGCCGGCGAGGAGGCCGCGGCCCACCATGGCGATCCGGAAACGGGCCGTCGTGAAAGCCATGTAGACGGCCGCGACCACGGCGGCGGCGGCGGCACTGAGGAGCGTGTTGACCAGGATCAGGGGGAGGTGCGGAGAAAGGGACCACCCGGCGCCCATGTTCAGCGCGGCGATGCCCAAGGTGCTCAACAGCGCCGCGCCGACGGCGGGGCCCTGCTCCATGGTCACCGGGTCCCGCCGCCCACCGACGGCCAGCAGGCCGGCCAGCGCGACCATGCCGCCCAGCCCGTAGAGGACGCCGGCGCCACCCCAGTCCACCAGGCCGTGGCCCAGGTAGGCCGTCGTCCCCGTGGCCGCGAGCCACCCGCCGCCCCAGGTCCAGTGGCCCAGGAGCGGATAGAGCACCCCGCCGACAAAGAGCGCCGCCGCTACGAAGCTGGGGCCGGGCATCCGTCCGCAGACGGGCGCCAGCGCCAGGACCACGACGGTGGCGGCGCCGACCGCCTGGAAGCAAAAGAGGACCAGCCGGCCGGGATCGGCCGGCACGAGCGGACCGGACCAGGAGAGCAGGCCCGAACCCGCGCCCAGCGGGGCCCATTCCCAGGCGGCCCGCGGCACCTCGCCCAGGGAGGGCGCGTGAATGCTGCCATATTGCAGGGAAAAGCCGCAGGCAAAGGAGATGAGCAGGGTCAGGATCCCCGCCAGAAGCAGGCGGCCGGAGATGGCACTGTCCTTTTCCCCCAGCGCCCGGCCAGACAGCCGGGCGACTCCCGCCGGCACGGCCAGCCCCAAAAGGGACATCAGCAGGACGAAGGACAGGTTTAGGAGCAGTTCGATCGACAACACAACCCCCGTAGCGCACGGTGGAGATAGATGATGCGACGCCCGCTATTCTACCACAGGGTCGGGGCAGGGTCAAGGCCGCCTTGCGCCCGACGGCGGGTTGTAGTACAATGCTCGTGTCGGCCGGAGTCCCCGGCTGTGCCTCCGACCGGCAGGCAGGGCGCCATGGAAATCGAACTGCGCTACGACCCTTTGCCCATGATCATGAACCGCGGTGGGCCGGCCAACGTGTTGGCCGTCCTGGACGAGGCCGGCCTGTTGACCACGTCCCTGGCCCGGGAACACCTCCTCGCCCTACTGAGCCGCCAGCGCCCCGATGGGGGATTCCCTAGCGCCTGGGACGCGGCGCACTATGGCGTGCGCGAGACGCAGCGCGCCGTGCGGCGGCTGCTGCACTGCGGGCTGGGCATGGACACCCTGAACGTCGCTGCCGCCCTGCGGCTGCTCGTACAGGTGCAGCGGCCGGAGGGCGCCTGGAGCGAAAATGAGGCCCTCAAGCTGCCGCCCAGTGTGCTGGCCCTGAGCACGACGGCGGGCGTCACCTGGCTGACGGCGGAAGTGGTCCAGATGATCCAGGAGGCCGGCACCGACGAGCTGGCCGAGCCCTACTGGCGGGCCCTGGACTGGCTGTACGGATGGCGCTGCAGCGAGGGCGGCTGGCCGGCCCTGGCGGGACAGGACCAGCCCGACCCCGACAGCTCCACGCTCATCACCTTTCTCCTGCAAGAGGCCTACGGCGAAAGCGACCCGATCGTGCAGCAGGGCCGGCTCTATTACGAGCGCTGCCTGACGCGGGTGGCCAAAGACGCCCAGCAGCGCTGCCACGACGTCCGCGGGGAGCGGTGCGGCCTGGACGTCTATCACCTCGTCGACACCGTGCTGGAGCCGCGCGCCGCCGCGGCGGGCTATGACATTAACGACGTCCGTGTCGCCCACATCGTCGAGGCGGTGGTCGACATCCAGCGCCGCGATGGGGGCTGGCGTCCCTTTTGGTTGGAAGAAAGCGATCCCACCTACACGGCCTATACGCTGCGCGCCCTCGTTTGGGTAGGCGCGCTGCCGCGCGAGACGCTGGTGGAGATGTTGCGTCGCTATGTGCGTTGAGCAGAGGTGATCTCCATGGACCTGGACCAACTGGAACGTTTCCTGCTGGCCGCTCGCGAGCGCACCACCCTGGGCAAAGGGAATCGGCAGCCGCCGGAGCGCCCGGGGGCGGTCGAGATTGTCTTCCGCGAGGGCGGGCTGACCTACCGCGATAGCTACTTTGGGCAGAGCCGGCTGGTGGGGCAGGAAGTGGTGCGCCGCGCCGGCCTCGTCGTCTGGGCCATGAGCTATTTCGTCTTGATCGAGTCCCCCGCCGGCGGCGGCGAAGAGCTGGCGTCCTTCTTGCAGCGGGCCCAGCTGTCGCGCTACCGCGAGCGGCGCCTGCTCGGCCCGTACCACGTTGAGGAGCGCGCCTACCGGTACGAGGACCACACCACGGGCGGGCTGGACCTCTTCCAGGGAGAGACGGTCGTCACCCATCACCAGCAGCCTGTCCTGCGCATGCCCTACCTCGGCGGATGGGTGCGCTGATCCGGCGTACAGCAAAACGATGAGGGGGCTACGACTTCTCGTGATTGACATGCCCGGGCCGCCATGCTACAATGGGGGCCTACGGCGGCCCATCAACCCTGGTCCGTTCCCTGGTCCGGCGTGTGGGCGGCCGGCGAAGCGCGGGCTCGAAGGAGGGTGCTCAGATGGTCGATCGGCGGACGTTGCCGTGGATCGGTGTCCTTTTGTTCGCCAGCCTCGCTCTCTGCGCCTGCGGCGGAGTGAGCCCGTCGCCCACGGGCGGAACCCCGGCGGCCGGCGTGGCGACCTCCGGTGCCGCGCCGACGACGACGCCGGCCGCAACCGCCTCCGCCGCCAAGACCCTGGTCGTCTGCCAGGGCCAGGAGCCCTCGTCGCTCTACCTCTACGCAACGCGCGAGATGGCCGCCGCCCACGTCCTGGCGGCCATCTACGACGGCCCGATCGACACCGTGAACTATGCCTACCAGCCCGTGGCGCTGGAACGGCTGCCCTCCCTGGCCGCCGGCGACGCGGTGATCCGCCAGGTGGAGGTGGGCGTGGGGGATATCGTCGTCAACGAAGCCGGCGACCCCGTCGAGCTGAGCGACACAAGCGGCCAGGCGGTGCTGCTGCGGCCGGCCGGCTGCGCTGCCTCCGCGTGCGCCGTCCCCTGGCTGCCGATAAGCGGCACGCTGACGATGGACCAGATGGTCGTCACCTTTACCCTCGCGGCCGGCCTGACCTGGGCCGACGGCACGCCCGTCAAGGCCAGTGACTCGGTCTATGGCTGGACGCTGAACGCCGATCCCGCTACGCCCAACGGTAGCCGCTACCTCTACGAGCGTAGCCTGTCCTACGAGGCCGCGGACGAGCGGACCGTCGTCTGGACCGGCCTGCCCGGGTACCGCGACCGGTCCTATATGGTCAACTTTAGCAACCCGCTGCCGGAGCATATCCTGGGGCAACATACTGCCCAGGAGTTGCCCGCGGTTCCCGAGGCTTTTCGCACGCCCCTGGGCTATGGCCCCTTTACGGTTCAGGAATGGGTCCCCGGCGACCACATCACGGTGGTTCGGAACCCCTACTACTTTCGCGCCGGCGAGGGGCTGCCGCACGTGGACACGATCGTCTACCGCTTCATCGGCGAAGATGCCAACCCGGCGATCGCCGCCGCCCTGGCGGGCGATTGCGACATCCTGACCCAGGACACCGGCCTGGAGTCCCAGGCCCCCCTGCTGCGCGAGCTCGCGTCCGCGGGCGTCCTGGTGGCGACCTTTGTCACCGGCACACAGTTCGAGCACCTCGACTGGTGCATCCAGCCGGCGGACTCGTACACGCGCCCCGACTTTTT
>Ga0302251_1000718_pt1 | contig 26661 bp, 24 predicted proteins | sample AAG_RA_Gln_MG_FD_193534 | JGI IMG/M metagenome (GOLD analysis project Ga0302251, IMG submission 193534) | Enriched activated sludge microbial communities from anaerobic digester in WTTP, New Holstein, Wisconsin, United States - AAG_RA_Gln | ecosystem: Engineered > Bioreactor > Anaerobic >...
TTAATTACTTTGTAAGTAGGAGTAGCCATTTCTATTTCTTGAGCTTTTTCTTGTAAAAAAGATTTTGGGTCTTTGTCTAGTTTTTTTTCAATAATTTCTTCTAGTTTTTTTTCAATCAGATGCTTTTTAATGAATTTTTTGCAAGCTTTATATTCTTGGTCAAGATAAAGAGCTCCGACAAAGGACTCAAAAGCATCAGCGAGAATATATTTTTTAGAACGTCCTTTTTCTTTTTCTTCTCCTTGAGATAAAAGAAGATAGTCGTTAAAGTTTAATTCTTTGGCTGCTTCATAAAGGTTATTGGTATTTACCAAAGAAGCTCTCCAACTAGTCATTTTTCCTTCTGGAGCATCAGGATATTTATTGAAAATATATTCAGTGGTAACTAACTCTAAAACAGCATCTCCTAAAAACTCTAATCTTTCATTGTGAGAAATATTAAAATCAGGATTTTCATTGAGATAAGAGCGGTGGCAAAAAGCTTGAGTAAGTAAATCCTTATTTTTAAAAGAGATGTTCAGGTCTTTTTCCAGTTTTTTAAAATCTTTCATAGTCCTTCGCTGTTTTTGAAAATTGTTCCTAAAACTCCGTTAACAAATTTTCTTGAGCTTTCTCCGCCAAAGTTTTTAGCCAATTCTACGGCTTCATTAATAGCTACTTTAGGGGGAACGTTTTCTTTATTGCCGAAAAGCAATTCATAAACGCCAATTCTTAAAATGTTTTTATCTAACGTATTTATTTGTGCCAATGGCCATTCTGGAGCGGTTTTAATAATTATCTGGTCAATTGTTTCTAAGTTTTTTTCCACTCCCCAAATAATCTCCCAGATAAAATCAAATGATTCCAATCCGCTACCAAACTCTTCAATGTTTTTTTGGGTGATAGATTCTAGGTCTTCTTCTTTCTGACCATTAAAATCCCATTCGTAAAGACTTTGCATTGCTATTGATCTAGAAAGATGCCTTGAAGCCATATTACTTCTTAGAAAGTCCTTCAGCGTCTAATGGTTTTTCTTTTTCTTGAGCTTCAATTTCTTTAGCTCTTTTTTTCTGCTCTTTTTTTTCAAGTTTGGCCATAACATTGATGTATTCTTTGCCTTTATAATAACCGCAATAGCCGCAAACAGTATGAGGCAAAACTGGTTTACCGCACTTGCTGCATTTTACCAATTGAGGGGCGCTGATAAAGATATTCCCTCTCCTCCTCTTTTTTTTAGATGTAGTTATTCTTCTTTTTGGAACGGCCATATATTTATTAAATTATTTTAATTGTTTAATTATACATTTTTTAGACATTTTGTAAAGGATTGTTTAAATTATTCATTTTCCACCATTATTGTTTGAATGTTAATCATTTTTTTATAAGAAGGACAGGTGCGTAAAAGTTGGCTGTGTTTACCTTCGGCAATAACCCTTCCTTTTTCTAGAACAATAATTTTATCAGCATCTTTAATGGTAGAAAGCCGATGAGCGATAATAATAGTAGTACGACCTCGGGCAGCAGCATTAATTGATTGACGAATTAAAGCTTCATTTTCCACGTCTAGACTGGAAGTTGCTTCGTCAAAGATTAAAATCGCCGGGTCTTTAACTAGAGCCCGAGCAATACCCACTCTTTGTCTTTCTCCTCCTGATAATTTTACTCCTCTCTCTCCGACAATGGTATCTAATCCTTTTTCTAGGTTTTTCAAAAAATCATCTACTCTAGCCAATTTAATAGCTTTTATTAAGTTTTCTTCGCTTACCTTTTCTTTTGTTCCAAAAAGGATATTATAACGTAAAGTATTATCAAACAAAACTACATCTTGCGGGACAACGCCTAGCTGTGATAAATAATTCTCCAAAGAAAGCTGTTTTAAGTCATGGCCGTCAATTAAAATCTTTCCTTTATCAGGGTCATAGGCTCTGATTAATAACTGAACCAAAGATGATTTGCCTGCTCCAGAATGACCGACAATTGCTACTTTCTGCCCTGCCTCAATAGTGATATTTATATTTTTTAAAGTCTGGCTTTCTTTATTAAAATGTTCAGTTGATTCGTTTTCTTCCATCCGAGCCGGATATTTAAAATAAACTTTTTGATATTCTATTTTTCCCTGGATATCAGGAATAATTAAAGGATTGTCAGTTTCTTTGATATCTGGCTCTAAACTTAATAATTCTAAATAATTTTTAACTGCCGCATATAATTCTGTTAAACGCCTTTGTAAATAACCAAGCATGGAAACTCGGTCAAAAGCGCTAGATGACCATGATAAAAAGATAACCAAAAATCCAGGAGTGTAAACTTTTTGATAAACCAGATAAACTCCTACTATCAAGACGCCAACTCGACTAATATCAGAAATTATATTGCGAGCCTGAAAAAATCTAATAAACCTTAGCCAAATGTTTTTTGATTTTTGGTTGGCTTTTTCTAATGTATCGTTGTAATCATTAATTGCTTCTTTTTCTTTAGCGTTAATTTTAACTAAACTAGCATTTCTAATGTATTCTGATTGTTTTTTATCTGAATTTATCCACAATTCTTGTAGTTCTACTAATTCTTGGCTAAAAATATTTTCGCTGTAAAGAGAAAGAAAAATATAAATAGTCAAGCCAATGATAATAATTATTCCCAAGGGTGGTGCTATAATGGTTAAAGCCACTACAGTAACGATAATTTGCAAAAGCATGGGAAAAATCTGATAAACCAAAGTAGAAGCCATTTCGGTTAAGGCAGATTGTCCTCGGTCAATAATGCTTTTCTTAACGCCAGAGTTTTGATTTTCATGCTGACCAATGGAAAGAGATAAAAGTTTGTCCAAAGTTTTTTGAGCCACTGTCCTTCTGACATCAAAATCAAACTTTTGAATTTCGAGTTTATCTTTATAGTATTGCACAACAGCGCCATTGAATAAAAATATAAGCAAAGAAAGCAAGCATAAATTAATTACCTCTTGCATTGGTTTGCTTTGAGTAATCCCGTCAATAATTTTTCCGTAAAGATAGGGGCTAATCAAAGCAATTGCTTGTTGAAGCAATAAAATAAAAAAGATAGTTGCCATTACGCCCCAAAATGGTCGATAAAATTCTTTTAAACTAGCTATTACTTCTTTGAAAGTTATTTTTTTTGTTTGAAGCATAAAGAGATAGTAGCACAGTTAGCCCTTAGTTTCAATTTTTTCTTTTTTCTGATAAGATAAATTAATTTATGATAGTTCAAGTCTTAATCTTTGCTTTTTTAACTTTTCTTTCCACTTTTTTAGGAGGAATTTTAGCTTTAAAGTTAAAAAATAAGCTGCCCCTTATCATGGGATTTGCTGCTGGCGTTATTTTAGGCGTAGTTTTCTTTGATATTTTTCCGGAAATTATTAATCAGGTGAATCAATATAATTTTGACTCCCTTCCCATTATGATAGCCCTGGTAATCGGATTTTTGGCTTTTCATATTTTAGAAAAAACTATCTTAATTCACCATGCCCACGAAAAACAATATGCTCAACATACACATCCGAAAGTAGGCATTCTTTCTGCTTTAGCTTTGGCTGGCCATAGCTTTATGGATGGTTTAGGTATTGGACTTGGTTTTCAGGTAAGTCAAGATATAGGAATTTTGGTAGCCATGGCTGTAATTTCTCATGATTTTACTGATGGAATGAATACTGTTGCTTTAATGCTGGCTCATAAAAATACAGAGAAAAAAACAATGGCCTTTTTGTTTTTAGATGCTATTGCTCCTTTTTTGGGCGCTTTTTCTACTTTATTTTTTACTCTCTCTCCCTGGGCTTTAACAATTTATCTTGGCGCTTTTGCTGGTTTTCTGCTTTATATCGGGGCTAGCGATATTCTTCCCGAAGCTCATAGTCAAAATAGTTCTCTTAAGCTCATTGGGCTAACTATTCTGGGAGTTGTCCTTGTTTTTTTTATCAGCAACCTTTATTAAAGCTTTTTCGGTGAAGCGGACAAGGTCCATATTTTTTCAACCTTGCCAGATGTTCTTTAGTCCCATAACCTTTATGCTGTTTAAAATTATACCAAGGATATTTCTTGTCATATTTAATCATTAATTCATCTCTCGTTACTTTGGCAATAATACTGGCAGCGCTGCACGAAAGCACTTTTTTATCTGCCTTGATAATTGTTTTTTGCTTTATTCCATAATTGATTTTCATAATACCATCAATAATGGCAAAATCAGCCCTCATTTTGCTTCTTTTTTCTAGGTTTTTAAGCGCTTTTTCCATGGCTAGTTTTGTGGCTTGAAGGATATTGATTTTATCAATGACTTTTTCTGAAACAATACCTATCCCCCATTCCACGTTTTTTATCAAAAAATCAAAAGATTGTTTTCTCTTTTTAGGCGTTAACTCTTTAGAATCTTTAATTAAGTTATTTTTCTTTAAAAAAGGAAAGTTTTTCTTGTTGATAAAGACAGCGGCAGCTACTACTGGTCCGGCTAATGGTCCTCGGCCAGCCTCATCAATACCTGCCACTACTTTATATCCTCTTTTCCAAAGCTTTTCTTCTTCTTGAATCATTTCAGAAATTAAGATATGATAATATAGTCAATATATCATAAGAAAAGGAAATGAAAAAGGCAATTCTTACTCAACAACAGATAGAAGAACAGTTGTTTAGTCAGGGAGAAAAAGCTGATTTTTCCAATCAGTTCGTCCCTTCTTTTGCTATAATAAATGAAAAAATTAACAAAGGAATATCTTTTGAAAAAGCTGAAATTGAAGGTCAAATGTTTATGGCTGATATTTTTATCAACGGTGATTTAACTTTTAAAAATTGCCTTATTAAAGGTTCTCTTTATTTGGGCAATCTTCATTTAAGCGGTAGTTTGATTTTGGAAAATACAAAGATAAAAGGAGCGGTTAATGTGGTAGGCGCGGAAATAGAAAAAGATTTTATGGCTAAAGGTTTAAAGAATCAAGGGTTTGTCAGTTTAGCCAAAGCTAAAATAAAAGGAGATGTAATTTTAGAAAAAGCAAGAATTCAAAACGCTTTTTATGAAAGTTTTTCAGTTAGCGGAGACTTAATTTTAGAAGGAATAAAGGTTGGCGGAAGCATTAATTTGCAAGGAGCAAGTATTGGTGGCCATCTTGATTTAGACGGAATGATTTTGGAAAATAATCTTATTCTTCAGAAAACAAGCTTTAAAAGTATTGAGGCAGAAGATATTATTATTAAAGGAAAAACAATAAATTAAAATGAGCAATTTTATTCATTTACATATTCATTCTCATTTTTCCTTGCTTGATGGTTTGCCAAAAATAGATGATATTCTGGACAGAGTTGAAGAATTAAAAATGGACGCAGTTGCTTTAACTGACCACGGCGTTATTTATGGAGCAGTGGAGTTTTATGATAAAGCCAAAAAAAGAGGAATCAAACCCATTCTTGGTTGCGAAGTTTATGAAGCAACCAGAAGAATGGAAGATAAAACTGCCAGCCTAGATAACAAAAGATACCACCTTATTCTGTTGGTTAAAAATGAAACAGGCTATACCAATTTAGTAAAAATAATTACTGAAGCGCACTTAAAAGGATTTTATTACAAACCTAGAGTTGATTTAGAACTCTTGAAAAATCATTCTGAAGGACTGATTGCTTTAAGCGCTTGTTTGCAAGGAAAAATTCCTCAATTGCTTTTAGCAGGAAAAAGCAAAGAAGCTGAAGAAACGGCCTTGAAATATCAAGAGATTTTTGGTCAAGGAAATTTCTTTTTAGAAATTCAACCTCACCCTAAAATACCCGAGCAGGAAAAAGCCAATAGAATGATTATTGAACTTTCCAAAAAAACAGGTATTCCTTTAGTAGCTACCAATGATGCTCATTATTGCCGCAAAGAAGACGCAGAAGCACAAGATATTTTAATGCTTATCAATACTGGAGCTGATAGAAACGATAAAGAACGTTTGACTATGAAAGAAGATGACTTTTCTATTAAAAGCGGAGAAGAAATGGAGAAAAGTTTTGACTATATTCCCGAAGCTATTGAAAATACTAGAAAAATAGCTGATTTGTGCCAATTTGAAATGAAGTTGGGAGAAATAAAGCTGCCTAAATTTGAAGTTCCAGACAATAAAACAAGCTTTAATTATTTAAGAGAAATGTGTTATCAGGGGATTAGTAAAAAATATAATATTGAAAGCGAAGAATTAAATCAATTTATCCAAGATGTTTTAGCTGGAAAAGAGATAAAAACAGAGAAGATAAAAGATACAAAGTTAAAAGAAATTATAGAAAGGTTGGAATATGAACTTTCGGTAATTAACAAAACAGGATTTACCGACTATTTTCTTATTGTCCAGGATTTTGTAAATTGGGCTAAAAAAAATAGAATTGTGGTCGGTCCGGGAAGAGGTTCAGCTGGTGGCTCAATCGTAGCTTTCTTGGCCAATATTACTAATGTTGACCCTTTAAAATATGATTTGTATTTTCAAAGATTTTTAAATCCAGATAGAATATCTCCTCCTGATATTGACCTTGATTTTACAGATAAAAGAAGAGACGAGGTAATCAATTATGTAGCTGAAAAATATGGAAGAAACAAAGTGGCTCAGATAATTACTTTTGGCACAATGGCTGCTCGAGCTGCTATCAGAGACGTGGGAAGAGCTTTGGGCTATCAATATAGCTATTGCGACCACATTGCTAAAATGATTCCCGTGGGCTTTACTTTAAACGAAACTTTAAATAAAATTGGCGAATTTAAAAAGCTTTACGAAACAGATTTACAGGCAAAAAATTTAATTGACCTGGCCCTGAAAATTGAAGGTTGCGCCCGTCATGCTTCTACCCATGCCTGCGGAGTAGTTATTTCCAACTCCCCGTTGGAAAATACTGTCCCCCTTCAGCATCCTACTCAAGACGAAAATGCTATCGTTACTCAATACGAAATGCATGCTATTGAAAACATGGGTCTCTTGAAAATGGATTTCTTGGGTCTAAAAAACTTAACTATTATTGAAGAGGCCTTGAAAAGGATTTATGCGGTAAGAGGCGAAAATGTTGATATTGACAACCTTCCTTTAGATGATCAAAAAACTTTTGAGCTTTTCCAAAAAGCTGATTGCGTTGGAGTTTTCCAATTAGAGTCAGATGGTATGCGAAGGTATTTAAAACAACTTAAGCCAACAAACATAGACGATATTATTGCCATAGTTGCTCTTTATCGTCCTGGTCCAATGCAGCACATTCCTGAATATATTAAAGGCAAACATGATCCCAAACAAGTAAAATATCTTCACCCTAAGCTTAAGCCAATTTTAGAAAGCACATACGGTATTCCTGTTTATCAAGAGCAGATTATGAGGATTGCTCAAGAAATGGCTGGTTTTACTTTGGCCGAAGCAGACATTTTGAGAAAAGCTATCGGCAAAAAGAACGAAAAGCTTTTAATGGAACAGGAAGAAAAATTCATTGAAGGAATGAAAAAGAATCAAATCAGTGAAAAGATTGCCAAAGAAATATGGCGCTGGATAGAACCTTTTGCCAGATATTCTTTTAACAAAAGCCACGCTGCTTGCTATGCTATCATTGCCTATCAGACAGCTTATCTCAAAGCCCACTATCCAGTAGAATATATGGCTGCCTTGCTTACTGCTGAAGGTTCAGATATAGAAAGAATAGCTACTTTAATTGAAGAATGCAAAAAAATGGGAATAGAGGTTCTTTCTCCTGACATTAATGAAAGTTTCAGTAATTTCAGCGTCGTGCCCGAAAAGAATCAGATAAGATTCGGATTGATGGCTATTAAAAACGTAGGATACAATGTTGTAGAGAAAATAATTGAAGAAAGAAAAGTTAATGGTCCTTATCAATCAATTCAGGATTTCATTTCTCGGGTTGATGACAAAGTTTTGAATAAGAAATCTTTAGAAAGCTTGATTAAGGCAGGAGTTTTTGACCGCTTGGAAGAAAGGAATAAAATACTTTTAAACTTGGATAAATTGATGCAATGGTCAAAAGATGATAAGAGAATAAGGCAGTCTGGTCAAAAAGGATTGTTTGTGAGTAACGAAGGTGTAAATAATCATATTTCTTTAGCTGCAGTAGAAGCAGCGAACGACTATGATAAATTGAGCTGGGAAAAAGAATTGCTTGGCCTTTATGTGAGTGGTCATCCTTTAGAAAAATACAAAAATTTTCTGGAAAATATGACCATGCCTATTAAAAAGATTAATACTGATTTAAGCCAAGCGCGAGTTCGCTCTAACCCCTTTGAAAGATATATTATTCAGGGAGAAATGGTGACTATTGGCGGAATTATTTCCAACATTAAAAAAGTAATAACCAAGAATGGACAGCCAATGATGTTTGTTAAGGTTCAGGATCTGACAGATAGAATAGAAGTAGTTGTCTTCCCTTCTCTTGTTGAGAAAAATTCTGACCTTTTTAAGGAAAATAAAATAATTTCAGTAACTGGCAGAACTGATGTTAAAGATGGGTCGCCCAAAGTTATTGCCAGTGAAGTAGAAGAGATATTAGAAGCATAATATAATAATAAATATGGAAAAAATAAATAGACATTCTTTTGCTCACATTCTAGCTCTAGCGATAAAAGAGCTTTATCCTGATGTTCAATTTGGAACAGGACCGGATATTGAAAATGGATTTTATTATGATATAAAAACCAAGGAGCTGATTGGCGACGAAGACCTTAAAAAAATTGAAAAGAAAATGAAAGAAATTCTGAAAAGAAATCTATCTTTCCAGAAGAAAATTATTACTAAAGATGAAGCAAAAAAATTATTAAAAGACCAACCTTTTAAGCTAGAGATTCTTAAGGAGTTAAAAGGAGGCAAGGTTTCTGTCTATGAGATAGACGGATTTATTGATTTATGCAAGGGACCCCATGTTAAATCAACTAAAGAATTAAATCCAGACGCTTTTAAATTAGATAAAATAGCTGGAGCCTATTTTAAAGGAGACGAAAACAACCCCATGCTTACTAGGATTTATGGGCTAGCCTTTAATACAAAAAAAGAATTAGATGATTATTTAAAACTAAGAGAAGAAGCAGAAAAAAGAGACCATCGTATTTTAGGAGAAAAATTAGGCATTTTTATGTTTGATGACGAAGTAGGCGCTGGCCTTCCCCTTTGGCTTCCCAAAGGAGCAATACTTAGAAAATTAATTAAAGACTATCTTTATCAAGAATTAACAAAAGATGGCTATAATTTTGTAGAAACTCCGCATATCGGCAAGCTTTCCTTATGGCAGACTTCTGGACATTGGGAAAATTACAGAGAAAATATTTATTCACCTATTGAAATTGAGGACGAAAAGTTTTTGTTAAAGCCAATGAATTGTCCTTTTCATGTAAAGATTTTTAAATCTCAAGTAAGGTCATATAAAGAGCTTCCTTTGAAATTAGCCGAGTTTGGAACAGTTTACAGATTTGAACGCTCTGGTACTCTTCATGGTTTAACTAGAGTAAGAGGCTTTACTCAAGATGATGCCCATATTTGGTGTCAGGAAGGTCAATTAAAAAAAGAAGTATTTTTGCTTTTAAAACAAGGATTTAAAATCTTAAAGAAATTTGGTTTTAAAGAATATAATATTTACCTTTCAACTAGACCGGAAAAATACGCAGGCACTGACCAAGGTTGGAAAAAAGCAACCGCTGCTCTAGAGCAAGTACTGAAAGAAGCAAAAATCAATTATAGCATTGACCCTGGCGGTGGAGTTTTTTACGGACCTAAAATTGATATAAAAGTTAAAGATAGCTTAGGTCGAGAATGGCAATGCACTACTATTCAGGTTGATTTTAATCTGCCTGACCGCTTTCAAATATTTTTTATCAATCAAAAAGGAGAAAAAGAAAAACCATATATGATTCATCGCGCCCTATGCGGTTCTTTAGAGAGATTTATCGGAGTTTTAATAGAACATTATGCTGGCGCTTTTCCTTTCTGGCTCTCTCCTCTTCAGATTAAAATACTGCCAATAAGCGATAGGTTCAACAAATACGCAAAAGAAATTAAAGAAGAGTTAAAAGATTTTCGGGTAGAAGTAGTTGAGCAAAAAGAAACTATTTCCAAAAAGATAAGAGAAGGAGAAATTGAAAAAATCCCCTATCTTTTAATTGTTGGCGAAAAGGAAAAAAAGAACAAAAATGTAAGCGTGAGAAAAAGAGGAAAAGGAGACCTGGGTCAAATGTCTCTGAAAAAGTTTAAAGAGATAATAGTAAAAGAAAATATATGAAAAAATTATTATTTTGTTTTTTGATTTTTCTTTGTTTTTTTAATTTAGCCTTTGCTCAGGGCACAACTTCTTCGGTTCTGCTCCCTGACAATCCTTTGTATTTTCTAAAAGATATGGGCCGGGAAGCCCAGATGCTTTTTACCTTCAGCCCTGTTAGAAAGGCTGAATTAAGGCTAGAGTTTGCTAATCAAAAACTAGCAGAAGCAAATAAATTGGCAGAAACTAAACCAGACAATACTCAAGCAATTAATAAAGCTTTAGAAAATTACAAAAAAGAAACAGAATGTTTAACTAATTATGTAGCTGTTTTAAAAAAGGGCAGTGTTAATACAGATGCTTTATTAAGCAAAATAGCAGAAAGCAGTATGGCTAATCAAAAAACCTTAGACAGTATAGAAAACAAAACAACTGCTAAAGAAAAAACACAAGAGGTTAAGGATAAAGCATTGGAAAACTTAACTGCCTCTGCTTTTAAGGTTGCCGAGCCAGAACAAGTCAAAACAAAACTGCAAACAGTTGTTCAAGAAGTGGAAGATGTTGAAGTTTTGAAAAAAATGGAAGAAAAAGTTTCTAATGAGAGCGAAAAGAAAGCCCTGATAGAAGTTCAACAAGAAGTAATCAGCCAAAAAATAGCTGACCCCAATCTTAGTCCAGAAGAAATAGAAACCATTAAAAAATATGCTAAAGAACTAAGCTCTAATAGCACTTATCAAAAAATGCTGGCTGATGATTTGGTTAAGAAAATAACTGAAGAAAATCAGGAAACCATAGCTCAACTGAAAAACATTCCTCCTGAAGATGTCCAAAAGTTGAATGACTTTGCCGCCCAAGTTCTTTCCCAAAAAGATGAAGTTGATTTCAATGAGGTGATGGAAAATCTTAATGCTTTGCCTCTTTCTCCTCAGTCAAAAAACATTATTAATAATGTCCAAAGCCAGATTGTTAATAAAACTGATATCCCCTGCCCAGAAACAATTAATCTTGTTTGCGGTCAAAACGGCAAAGAGTATAAAAACGCTTGCGAAGCAATAAGAGCAGGCACTTTTGTTGCCTATCAAGGAGCTTGTAATGCCTGTGTTAAAGAAGGAGGAAAAATTCTTCTTAATGATAAAAGAATCTGTTGCTCTGGTTTAATTTTATGTTCTTCCCAAGAAAACAGTATTAAAGGTATCTGTAAAAAAGCCTGTTCTCAATGAAGTATCATATTATTACTTTTGGCTGTCAGATGAATAAATCTGATTCAGAAAGAATCAGCGCTGTTTTAGAATCTTTAGGATACGATAAAACTTCTGATATTGCCAAGGCAGATTTAATTGTCGTAAATATGTGCTCAGTCAGACAAACAGCCGTAGATAGGGTTTATGGTTTAATTCCAAAATTAAAAAAGCTCAAGGCAAAAACTATTTTAACTGGTTGCATTTTAAAACCAGATAGAAAAAAACTAGCCAGCTCTTTTGATTTTATTCTTGATAAGACCGAACTTTACAAACTACCAGGATTATTGAATAAAAAGAAAAAAATAAAAAAGGACTATCTTTCCATTAAGCCAAAATATGAAAATGCTTTTTCTGCCTATGTTCCCATTTCTTTTGGCTGCAGCAATTTCTGTTCCTATTGTGCTGTTCCCTATACTCGAGGAAAATTAATTTCTAGAAGCCATAAGAATATTTTGAAAGAAATAAAAGACTTAATTGAAAAAGGATACAAGGAAATCTGGCTTTTGGGAGAAAATGTTAATGATTATTGCTCTCCCCTTGATTCCAAAATTGATTTTACTGAATTAATTAAAGAAATAGACAAAATACCAGGCAAGTTTTGGCTTAGATTTACTAGTCCTCATCCAAAGAATTTTTCTTTAAAAATGATTAATGCTTTAGCCCAAAGCCCTAAAGTTACTCCTTACTTAAACCTTCCCCTCCAATCCGGAGATAACGAGGTTTTAAGGCGTATGAACAGGCCTTATACTATAAATGACTATATGGGGGTAATAACAGCGCTAAGAAGCGCATTTAAGGCCAAAAGACAGGGTTTAGACAAGGAATTGGCTATTTCTACTGATATTATTGTTGGTTTTCCAGGAGAGACAAAAAAAGCTTTTGAAAACACCAAAAAAGCCATGGAAAAGATTAGGTTTGACATGGCCTACATCTCTCAATACTCCCCTCGTCCCCAGTCTTTATGTTTTGAAAAAATGAAAGACAATGTGCCTAAAAAAGAGAAAAAAACTAGAGAAAAGATACTGGTTAAGGTTTTGAATAAAACAGCTTTAGCTAAGAATAAAAAGTTTTTAGGAAAAACAGTAGAAGTTTTGGCAATGGAAAGAAATAAAGATTATCTTCTAGGCAAAACAAGACATTACAAAACAATCAGGTTTAAGGCTAGCGACGAGTTTATTGGCAGATTTGTAAAAGTAAAAGTATTGAAAACAACAGCCATGGGCTTAGAAGGAAAATTAATAAAAGACAAGGTGCTTGTTATCTTGGGTCCAACTGCTTCGGGAAAAACTGATTTAGCTATTAATCTTGCCAAAAAGTTTAATGGAGAATTAATTTCCGCTGACTCCAGAATGATTTACAAGGAGATGGATATTGGCACAGCTAAACCAAAGTATCCTCATCACCTGATAAACATTGTTTCTCTGAATCAAAATTTTAACGTAGCTTTGTATAAAGAAAAAGCCCTGAAAACAATTGAAGAAATAATTGAAAGAGGAAAACTGCCTATTCTTGTCGGCGGAACAGGACTATACATTAAAGCAATCGTTGACAATCTTGATTTTCCTAAAATTAAACCTGATAAAAAATTAAGAAAAGAGCTGGAAAAGAAAAGCAATCAAGAACTATATTCTCTTTATAAAGAATTAGACAAAAAAGGAGCAAAAACAATTGATAGAGACAATAAAAGAAGATTAATTAGAGCAATAGAAGTTTGTCTTTTATCCAATCAATTATTTTCCGAACAAAAAGCAAAAAAAGAGCCTTTATTTGAAACTTTACAGATAGGCATTAAAAAAACAAAGAAAGAACTAAAAGAAAATATTGAGAAAAGAACTGAAAAGATGCTTAAAAAAGGATTGAAAAAAGAAGCTCAGAGGCTTTGGGCTAAATATGGAAAAAACAATCAAGTATTATTAAATACCATTGGCTACGCTGAATGGAAGAAAAAAAACATTAAAGAAGAAATTATTTCTAATACAATAAAACTAGCCAATAGACAGATGACCTGGTTTAAAAAAGAGAAAATTAAATGGGTTAAGAACGAAAAAGAAGCAGAAAGACTGGTGAAAAAGTTTTTAAACTAACCAAGAGCCTTTTTAAGCAATTCCCCTGCTTTTTGAGGATTAGCTTTGCCTTTAGATTTAGCCATTACCTGCCCTAGGAGAAAGGTAAAACTATTTTCTTTACCTTTTTGATAGTCAGCAACTGCTTTTTGATTTTCTTTTAAAACTTCTTTGATTAATTTTTCAATTTCTGTCTCATCTGTAATTTCCACCAATCCTTTATCTTCAATAATCTGAGAAGGGTCTTTGCCTGTATTATACATTTCCTCAAGAATAACTTTAGCAATTTTGCTGGAAATCTTACCTTGGGCCATAAGGCAAACAAACTCTCCAAAATTTTCTGGAGTTATTTTTTTTTCAATTACTGCTCCCCCTTCATTCTTTAAAAGATATTGTAGGTCAGTAGTTAAATAATTAAAACAGATTCTAACGATTTCCTTTTTGTCTTTATCGCAACCAGTTTCTTTGACCCAACAATAAGCTTCGGAAATAGCTTTTTCAAAATAATCACCTAAAGCAGGATCTTTAATAAAAATCTCTGGGTCTTCCAAAAAATATTCTTTTTGAAACCTTTTTCTTTTTTCTTCAGGCAATTCTGGCATAATACTTTTAATTAATTCTACCTTTTCTGTAGTAATCGTCAAGGGGGGTAAATCTGGTTCTGGAAAATAACGATATTCATAAGCATTTTCTTTATTGCGTTGCGAAAAAGTAATTTGTTTATCGTCGTGCCACCCTCGCGTTTCTTGGACAACTGCCTCACCCCTATCTAATAATTGAGACTGTCTCTTAATTTCATATTCAATTGATTTTTCTACTGACTTAAACGAATTAAGATTTTTAATTTCTACTTTAGTACCTAATTTATTTTCACCTTCTTTGTTTAAAGAAATATTAACCTCACAACGCATTTGTCCTTTTTCCATATCCGCATTAGATACATCTAAATATTTTAAAATAAGTTGCAAATCTTGACAAAATTTTTTAGCTTCTTCAGAACTATTTATATCTGGTTCAGTAACTAATTCTATTAGAGGAACCCCAGTGCGGTTAAAATCAACTAAAGTTACTCCATCTGCTGTATGCAATAATTTTCCTGTGTCTTCTTCCATATGAATTCGTGTAATTCCTATTTTTTTCTTTTGACCATTAGTTAATTTAATTTCTAAAAATCCATTAGAGCATAATGGTAAATCATATTGAGATATTTGATATCCCTTGGGCAGGTCAGGATAAAAATAATTTTTGCGGTCAAACTTTGATTTTAAAGCAATCTCGCAATTCAACGCCAAACCAGTCATAATTATTTTATTAATCGCTTCTTCATTGATCACTGGTAAGGTTCCTGGCTGGCCAGTGCAGATTGGGCAGATATTAGTGTTCGGTTTTTCTTCCAAAGCGTTCCATTCTTCATTCGGACAAGAACAAAACATCTTTGAGCGAGTCTTAGCTTCAAAATGTATTTCCAAGCCAATAGTTGTTTTAAACATATTTTTTGGCTTCTTTCATTATTTTAACTCCATTGCTTGTACCAACAATATCAGCGCCAGCCCTTATCATTTGATTAAGGTCTTTAAGGGACTGAATTTTTCCTGAAGCTTTAATTAATAAACCCGGAGCATTCTTTCTCATAATTTTAAGATGCCTAGCTTTCTCTTCTAGCTCTCTGTTTTCCAAAGGGTCTTTTTCAGTAGCTGTTTTTACACAAATAGCTCCAGCTGCTTTAACAATAGAAGAAACTTTAGCAATCTCTTCATCGGTTAAATAGCCGCTTCCAATTATCACCTTCGTGGGAAGAATTTTGCATATTTCTTTTAAATCTTTTTCCACCTTTTCCCATCTTTCCATTTTAACGTCAGGAATAGAAACAACAACATCTAATTCATTAGCCCCATCAACTTTAGCTTGTTTGCACGTTTTCACTCTTTCTTTATGCTCGCTTAATCCAATAGGGTCATCTATTAAAGCAATGACTTTAATGCCTGTTCCTTTCAACTTTTTGGCCGCTGTTTTAACCCATTTCGGCCTAACGCAAACTCCCCTGAACTGATATTCTGTAGCCTCTTTACAAGTATTAATAATGTCTTGACGTTTGGCATCTAGCCTAATGTTTGTTTGGTCAATATATTGATTAATTGATTTTTTAGTCATATTACTTTTAATTTATTATTTAATAAAAGAACTATTTGATTAAAAACCTCTTCAATTGTTTTTTCTCCGTCAATAATTACCCAAGGGCAAAAAATGTTTTCTTCAGCTAAAGTTTCGTATCTTTCTGCTAAATCTTTTAAAAGTTGAAAATTATTTTCGTTTCTATCTAAGTTTCCTCCCTTTTCTTTTGTTTTTCTTTTTATGGAAGTTTCAGCAGAAATCTTTAAAAGAATTGCTAGGTCTGGCTTAATAATATCAAACAATTGAGAGAGTTGCAATATTTTTTCTGTATCCATTCCTCTTAAGCCCTGATAAACCAAGGTTGAAGTAAAATATCTATCACTTATTATTACTTTTCCTTCTTCTAGGCTCTTTCTTATATTTTCTTTGCTTTGAATAAATTCAGAGAAATAAAGGAGAGTTTGAACTTCCGGATTAAAATCATAATGGCCATAAAGAAACTCATGAATCAGTTTTCCTATTGGCTTATCGTATTGAGGAAAAGTTATCTGCTCAGCTGTTCTATTTTTTTTATTCAAAAAATCAGACAAAAGCCTTGTCTGAGTCTCTCCTCCACATCCGTCAATGCCTTCAATAACAATGAACTTACCTAAAGTTTTCATGCTTTTTCTAGCTTACTCCCTTGGGGATGCTTAACATTTACATACTTGGCTCCCTTTTTTTTAAAATAGGGATTAAGAGTTGGCGAAGACAGTTCTTCAAAAACCAATTGGCAAATTCTTGTTTCTGGATAAAGAAGAATAGGAATCATTCCGATATTTTGCATTTCTAAAACTAGTTTTCCTTTGAAGCCAGGGTCAATATGCCCAGCAGTAGAATGAATTATTATTCCCAACCTGCCTAAAGAAGAACGACCATCAATCCTCGCGCAGATATTGTCGGGCAAAAATATTTCTTCCAAGGTTGCCCCAAGAACAAACTCTCCAGGATGAAAAACAAATGGCTCTTTTTTTCCTACTTTTACCAAAGTAGTTGTATCTTTAAAACTTTCAGGGTCACGAGTATCAATGTAAGCTTTTTTGGTGAGATTGAAAACCATAAACTCAGAACTTAATCTCAAATCAAGAGAAGCTGAGCCTAGCTGAGTTTTGAAGTCGGGTTTAGGATTAATTTTAATTTCACCTTTGTTTATCAGTTTTTTTATTTCTCTATCTGATAAAATCATTATTTTTCAATTTCCAGGCCCAGCGATTTAGCTGTTCCTTCAATAATTTTAATGGCCTGTTCTAAATTATTGGCGTTTAAGTCAGGCATTTTTTGTTTAGCTATTTCTTCTAATTGCGCTCTTGTTATTTTCCCTACCTTTTTCTTATTCGGTTCTCCAGAGCCTTTTTCCAAACCAATAGCTTTTTTAATCAGTTGAGCAGCCGGTGGTTGTTTTAAGATAAATTTATAGGAACGGTCAGTGTAAACAGTAATTTCCACTGGAATCTTAAAATCGCCCATCTCTTTAGTAGCGTCGTTAAACTTTTGACAGAACTCGGCAATGTTTACCTGGTGTTGAGCCAGAGCTGGTCCAACCGGAGGGGCGGGATTAGCTTTGCCTGCCTGAATATGTAATTTTATTAATGCCTTTATTTCTTTTGCCATATTTATATCTTTTTAATTTGTAATGAATCAAGCTCCAAAGGAGTATTTCGGCCAAACATATCAATCATTACCTTAACCTTACCTTTTTCTTGGTCAACCTCAGAAACCTTTCCTTCAGAATCTTTAAACGGCCCGTCAGTTATTTTTACTAAATCGCCTTTTTTAAAAGTGATATTGTATTTTGGTTCTTCTTGAGTTACTTTTTCATTCAAGGAAGCCATTTCCTCAAAGGAAACAGGCAAAGGAATAGTACCTGAACCAACAAAACCAGTAACATTAGGCGTGTTTCTTACCACATACCAAGAATCATCGGTTACTATCATCTCCACCAACACATAACCAGGATAAATCTTTTCTTCAACCATTTTTTTCTTTCCGTTCTTAATTTTAATTTTCTTTTCTTTGGGAACCAAAACATTAAAAATCTTATCTTCCATTCCTAAAGATTCTACTCTTTGTTTTAAACTTTTAGCTACCGCGTCTTCGTATCCAGAATAAGTATGTAAAACATACCATTTTCTTTCATTAGATTCTTGTTGTTTGGCCATATTATTTAAAAATAAACTTATCCATTAGCCGAACCAAAATAAAGTCAAAACCTCCTAGAATTATAGCTACAATTACGGAAACTCCAATAACAATTAAGGTATATTTGATTGTTTCTTGACGGGTCGGCCAAGTGATTTTTTTAATTTCTGAACCGACTTCCTTAAAAAAATTTGTCAATTTCATAATGTTTTAGATTAGCAAAAGAAGACTTAAATGTCAAACAATCCATTAAATGTCAAGGTTTTTAACATTTTTAGCTGAAGCTTGAATAAACCTTTTCCTAGGAATAACTTCCTTGCCCATAAGCATATCAAAAGTACTATCTGCCTGCTGAGCATCTTCAATGCTTACTTGAAGCAAAATTCTTTTGGAAGGGTCCATAGTGGTTTCCCATAATTGTTCCGGGTTCATTTCTCCCAAACCTTTGTATCTTTGAATGTTTATTCTACTCTTATCATTCATAAAAGAAAGAACCTTTTCTTTTTCTTCGTCTGAATAAGCGTAATGAATTTCTTTACCTGAGGTTATTTTATACAAGGGCGGTTGAGCAATGTATAAATATCCGCTCTCAATTATTGGCCTAAAATGTCTAAAAAATAAAGTCATTAACAAGGTTTTAATGTGATTGCCATCACTGTCAGCATCGCACATAATAATTATCCTATGATATCTTAATTTATCCATTTGGAAGTCATCAGCAATAGCTGTTCCTAGGGCAATAATTAATGATTTTACTTCTTGAGAAGTAAGCATTTTATCCAATCTCACTCTTTCTACATTTAAAATCTTTCCCCTAATAGGAAGAATGGCTTGAAATCTTCTATCGCGAGCCTGTCTACTGGACCCCCCTGCTGATTCTCCTTCAACGATAAAAAGCTCGGACTCTTCTGGTTTTTTGGAAATGCAATCAGCTAGTTTCCCCGGCAAAGATAATCCGTCCAAAATTCCTTTTCTCAAAACAGTTTCTTTAGCTGCTTTAGCTGCTTTTCTAGCCTTATAAGAAAGAACAGCTTTTTCCACTATTATTTTAGCGTCTTGAGGAAACTTTTCTAGATAATCAGTTAAAGCTTCAGCCACTACTGTTTCAGTAGCTGTTCTTGCTTCAGGGTTGCCTAATTTTGATTTAGTCTGGCCTTCAAACTGCGGCTCTTTTATTTTAACAGAAACAATCGCAGTTAATCCCTCCCTAATATCGTCTCCGGTTAAATTAGGTTCTGTTTCTTTAAGAAATCCTTGTTTTCTAGCATAATCGTTTATTACTCTAGTCAAAGCTGCCCTCAGTCCAGTCAAGTGCATTCCTCCTTCGCTGGTAAAAATATTATTGACAAAACTTTCTTCATATATCTCATAGTCGTCAATATAGGTAAAAGCAGCCTCAACAAGAATGTCCTCTTTTTCTCCGATACCATAAAAAGGATTAGGGTGAAGAACATTGTCGTTTTTAACTAGATATTTTAAATAAGACTTTATTCCACCTTCAAAATAAAAGTGATAGTCAAAAGGATTCTTTTCATCTCTCAAATCGTAAAAATCAATGCTTATTCCTTTAGTAAGATAAGCTTGCTGTCTTAAATGATTAAGAGTCTTTTTTCGGTCAAAGACAATTTCCTTAAATATCTCTGGGTCTGGTTCAAAAATAATAGTCGTACCCCTTTCTTTGCAAGTACTAATTTTCTTAACTGCTGTTGTTGGCTTTCCTTGTTTGTATTCTTGAGCATATTTATAACCATCTCGACAAACTTCAGCTCGCATATATTTTGATAAAGCGCAAACTACTGAAACGCCTACTCCATGTAAACCGCCAGAGATTTTATAAGCTCCACTGCCAAATTTTCCACCAGCGTGAAGGGTAGTCATAATTGTTTCTAGGGCAGATTTTTTAGTCTTAGCGTGTTTATCAACTGGTATACCCCTGCCATTGTCAGTAATCTTAACTCTATTTTCAGAGAGTAAAAAAACTTCAATTTTATCACAAAATCCTCCTATTGCTTCGTCTAGGGAATTATCAACCACTTCGTAAATTAAATGGTGCAAACCCTGGGGACCAGTTGAACCAATGTACATTCCCGGTCTTTTTCTTACTGGATCAAGACCTTCTAAAACATAAATATCTTTAGCGCTGTACGAAGATGTTTTTTCTTTTGCCATATTATTTTCTTTCTTCCCAGCCCAATTGTGCGGAAAGTATTTTTATTATCTCTTTTTGTATTTTATCAATTTCATTAGAGTCAAGTGTTTTTTCTTCTGATTGAAAAATTATGTGAAAAGAAACACTTTTTTTGCCCTTGCCTATTCTTGGTCCTTGATAAACATCAAAAACTTCTAAATCTTTAATCAATCCAGAACCCCCTTGCCTTATCGTTTCTTTTAATTTTTCCAGAGAAACTTTTTCTTCAACTATTCCAGAAATGTCTCTGATGGCTGAAGGATGGTAAGATATTTTTTCGTACTCTCTTTGGTCGTTCGCATATTTAATCAAAGCATCAAAATCAAGCTCAAAGAAGAATCCTTGGTCAGCGACTATAATCTTACCAATTTTTTCCTTATTTATGATAATTTCTAATAATAAATTACTTGAAGTTTTAGCAAAAATAATATTTTTAATCCCCAATTGATTCAAAAGAAAAATAATTTCTCCCTTAAATCTTAAAAAATCTTTCTGTTTATTTTCGCTAAAAGAAACTCCTCCGGACAGCATTGTTTTCTCCCCTATCTTTTCTCCTTGGCTGAAAAATACTTTTCCTGTTTCAAAAATCTTTACTCTTTCAAACCATTTTAAATTTTCTTCTAGATTTTTTTCCAGTAAAGGAATCAAACTAGGTCTTAAGTATTTAGAGAAACTGCTTGTTGGATTCAATATCTCTTCAGGCTCTAGTTGATATTTATTTTTTTCCTTATCTCCAAAAAAAGAATAATTATATACCTCAGTAAAGCTTAATTCTTTTAAAGCATTTCTAGCCCTATCAAGGAACAGATTAAACTTATTCCTTTTAATGGGATAGTCTTTAATCGACGGAAGGAGAGAAGGAATTTTTTCATAGCCGTAAACCCTTCCAATTTCTTCAATTATATTTTCGGCAATAACTAAATCTTGTCTAAAGGTAGGAATCTCTAAAAGTAGAGAATCTTTTGTTTTGGTTAAAACTTTTATTCCTAATCGGTTTAAAATGCTAATTGCCTCGTTTTGAGGAACAGTAATTCCCAATACCTTGTTTACTAGCTCAAACTCTAGATTAATTTTTCTCGGTTTTACTTTTTCCGGATAAATATCAATTATTCCTTTCGCTATTTCTCCTTTAGCCCATTCTACAATCAATTGGCTTGCCCTGTTTAAAGCAACTTCTGTTAAATTGGGGTCAAGGCTATGTTCAAACCTAGCTGAAGCATCTGTTCTTAAATTAAGTCTTCTGGCAGTTTGGCCTATTGTTTTAGACTCAAAGTTAGCTGATTCTAAAACTATTGTTTTAGTTTCTTCTGATATTTCTGCTTTTTTCCCTCCTTTGATTCCAGCAATAGCCAAAACATCTTTTTCGTCAGCAATAACCATTATTTTTTTGTCTAAAACATATTCATTGCTGTTCAATAAAACAACATTTTCATTGGGCTTGGCTTTTCTTACAATAATCTTTTTACCCTGGATTTTATCATAATCAAAAGCGTGCAAGGGCTGACCTAATTCTAACATTACATAATTAGCAGCATCTACTATGTTGTTTATTGGATTAACTCCACAATTAATTAATCTATCTTGAATTATTTTAGGAGAAGGTTCAACGTTGACATTAGTAATTATCCTAACTGAATAGCGCTGACAATTCTTATCTTTAACTTCTACTTTCAAAAAGTTATTAATCTTTTCTTTTCCTTCTTTTATCTTAATTAAAGGAAAAGAAATTTTTAAATTAAGAAGAGCGGCGCATTCTCTAGCTATTCCTAGATGAGAAAAGCAATCCCCTCCTCGATCAGACAAAACATCAAGATTCAAAATCCAATCATTCTTTTTCTTTTCAATGGATTCGTTTTCAAAGGAATGCATTGTTAAAATCTCGGCTAGTTTCTCTGGCTGAGGCAATGGTTTTTTAAAAAATGAATTTAACCAAGAATAAGATGTTTTCATGTTAAAATTGTTTTAAAAACTTAAGATTACCACTATGAAACCAGCGAATGTCATCTATTTTGTATTTCATCATAGCCAAGCGGTCAATTGACAATCCAAAAGCAAATCCATTCCATTTTTTGGAATCTAGTCCTCCGTTTTCAATCACTCGAGGATGAACCATACCCGAACCAAGAATCTCTACCCAACCAGTTTTTTTACAGGCCGGGCAACCAGCTCCATTGCAAACAGAACAGTTTATATCAATTTCAAAACTAGGTTCAGTAAAAGGAAAATAGCTTGGTCTAAATCTTATCTTTACTTCTTTTCCAAAAAACTCTTGCAAAAATCTTCCCAAAACTCCTTTCAAGTTTGCTGCTGAAACATTTTCATCAACCATTAGTCCTTCTATTTGATAAAAATTGGTTTCGTGCGAAGCATCTGTTCTTTCGTAGCGGAAAACTCTTCCCGGAATAACAATTCGCAATGGCGCTCCTAGTTTTTTCATATATCTAGTTTGAGCTGGAGAAGTATGACTTCTTAAAAGTAGATTTTTTCTGAGGTATAGTGTTTTGCCCAAAGATAAAGCATCTCTAGCAGGATGGTCCTTAGGCATATTCAAGGAATCAAAATTATGCCACTGGTCCTCTACCTCAGAACCTTCTACCACTGCAAAACCCATTAATTGAAAAATATCCTCTACCTCTTTTCTAATAGTTGTCAGAGGATGCAAATGGCCTGATTCTATTTTTTCTTCGGGTAAATCAAAATTGATTTGTTTTGACTCAAATTCGCTTTCTTGAAAAGTTTGACGCAGTTCAGCAATTTTCTTTTCCAGCTCAGCAGCAAACTCATTAATTTCTTTTCCCAGCGTTTTCTTTTCTTCAAGAGCCATGTCCTTAATTTCAGCAAAAACCTTTCTAATTTCTCCTTTTTTTCCCAAATACTTGCTGGAAAACTCCTTTAATTCTTTTAAGGTTTTAACTTCTTCTAATTCTTTTTCTATTGTCTTTTTTAAAGAATCTATATCCATGTTCTTAAATGTATTTTACCTCAAAACTTAATAAAAATCAACAGTAAAAAAGGATATATTTATAGCCTCTTTTAATGTTAAATAGCATTTGTTGCGGACCCGACCGGGCTCGAACCGGCAGTCTCCTCCGTGACAGGGAGGCGCGATAACCAATTTCGCCACGGGTCCCTTTTGTGCCTAAGGTGGGAGTCGAACCCACGACTTCTCGCTTATGAAACGAGCGCTCTAACCACTGAGCTACTCAGGCTTACTTGAGCGAGAAGCTCAAACAAAAATGTTGCGGTTCCTGGAATTGCACCAGGGTCTCCAGCTTATGAGACTGGCGAGGTACTACTCCTCTAAACCGCTAAAAAGCATTTTAACAGAAAAATAAATAAAATCAATAGCTTAAATTAAATAATTTTTAAATAAACTAAAGTTCTTTCAAAAGCATTAGCTAATTCTTTAACTCGCGGAATATCAATTTTTACTTCTTCGCTTCCTCTTAATTTTTCATCTATTGCTATTATTTCTTTAATTTCTCTTAAGCTAGGGATTTTAGCTTCATCTAATTCTTCAAGTTTTTTATCGCTTAAATTAGATTTTTCCAAAATGTCAAAGAATAAATTAGAAAGTTTTCTAACAATCAGCCGATAGGTCATTTGGTCCTCCTTGGATAAAAGCCCTTTTATTTCCTTCCATTGAGTAGCCAAATCAACATGGACATCAAAATGCTGTGAGCTTAAAAAATTATTAATTTTTCTTTTGTATTCTTTAAACAAGTCTTCTTGTTTGATAAGATAATAAACGCCAAAACAAATCATAAACAAAGAAAGAAAAAGGAAAACGGCTTTCAAGGGAACAAGAAATTCCGTAAACTCAACAGACTCTAATAAAGTATTAATTTCATTTATTATCATAATTTTGTTCAAATAATTTAGCTATGGCAAACAAACTATTTTCTTTAAAGGCCGGGGCAATTAATTGCATGCCTATAGGCAAGCCACTGTCTTCTCCGCAAGGCAAAGAAATAGCTGGTAAACCGGCCAGATTAACTGAAACAGTGTAAACATCTCCTAAATACATGGTTAAGGGGTCGTTTATCTTTTCCCCTATTTTAAAAGGCAAGCAAGGAGATGTTGGGCCTAAAATAACATCAACTTTTTCAAAGGCCTTTTCAAAATCATTTTTTATTAAAGTTCTTACCCTTAAAGCTTTTTTGTAATAAGCATCGTAATAGCCAGCTGATAAAGTATAAGTGCCGAGGATAATTCTTCTTTTAACCTCTGGACCAAAGCCTTTTGTTCTGTTTTGAAAATAATAATCAGCCAAATTCTTTCCTTCTGCCACCTTGCCATATTTTATTCCGTCAAACCTAGCTAAATTAGCGCTAGCTTCGGCTGGAGAAATAATATAATAACAAGCCAAAGCATAATCAGTATGAGGCAAGCTTATTTCTTTTATTTCTGCTCCTTGCTTTTTGTAAAAATCAATTGCTTCCCAAACCGCTTTTTCAATTTTTTGATCAAGTCCTTGGCCAAAATATTCTTTAGGCACGCCTATTCTAATTTTTTTTAAATCTTCAGCATCTTCCAAGTCAACGCTAGTTGCGTCCATTTTATCAAATCCTTTTAACGCTTCAAAAACAATTAAAGCATCATTTACATTTTTAGCCATTGGTCCAATTTGGTCTAGGGAAGAAGCAAAAGCAATTAAACCATATCTAGAGACAGAGCCATAGGTAGGTTTTAACCCGACAATTCCGCAAAAACTAGCTGGCTGTCTAATAGAACCGCCGGTATCAGAACCAAGAGCAAAAGCGCACATTTCAGCAGCCACGCTTGCTGCAGAACCGCCTGAAGAACCACCTGGGACCCTGGTTAAATCGCAAGGATTTTTCGTAGGATAAAAAGCAGAGTTTTCACAAGAAGAACCCATGGCAAATTCATCTAAATTGGTTTTTCCTAAAATAATCGCCCCTTTTTCTTTAAGTTTTTTTATTACTGTTGCATCATAAGGAGCTGTATAGTTTTCCAAAAACTTAGACCCAGCCGTGCACTTCATATCTTTTACCATAATATTATCCTTAATAGCGCAAGGAATACCTAAAAGCGGACTGTCTTCTCCTCGGCTGATTCTTTCATCAGCTTCTGTCGCTTGTTTTAAAGCTTGGTCTGGAGTTATAGTCAAAAAAGCTTTAATCTCTTTGTCTTTTTCTTCAATTACACTCAAAAACTCTTTAGTAAGTTCTTGGGAAGAAAAAACTTTGTTTTTAAGCCCTTGACGTAGCTCTTTAATTGTAAGTTTAGTTAAATCACTCATTTTCTTCTTCAAAAAAAACCTTTTTAACTTCTAAATAATTATTTTGCGTCTTAGGCATTAAATCAACAATATCTTTTGTTTCTTTTCTTTCTTCAATATCTTCCCTTAAATTATTCTGCAAGGAAAAAAGATAGGTTGTTTCCTCAACTTGAGAAGTGTCTAATTCTTGAAGCTTATTTACATAGCTTAAAATAGTAGAAAGGTCTTTCTCAAAGTCTTCTTCATTTACAATCAAGTAAGCCAATTGGGCAATTTTCTTTATTTCCATAAGACCAATATACACTAATTTTCTTTCTCTGAAAAGCCCTTAATTCCCTCCCAAGCTTCCTGAATCAATAAAGGAAATTCTGTTTTCAAATCAAGAACTTCTTTTTTAAACTCTTCTTTTATCCCTCCGCTTAAAAACCATTCTTTTAAAGAAATCATTTTTTCTTTAGTAAAACTAGCAAAGCAAGGTAAAGCAATAAAGGCAAAGATTAAAATAATAACTAGACATTTATTCATTTTTTTTAATTGCTTTTTTTATTCTTTCCATCGTTTTTTCTTTTCCTAAAACTTCAGCTATTTCCATTGGTCCAGCTGAACTTTTTTTGCCAGTTAAACTAACTCTTAATGGCCAGAGAAGATTACCTCTGTTTCCTATTTTTTCTGCTTCTTTAAATAAAGCTTCTTGCAAATTGCTTGCCTTAAAATCATCAATTGCAGAAACAACTTGCAAACAAGTATTAAGCGATTCAACCACTTCTTTGTCGCTCATATTTTTCCAACACAAAAGTTCTTTAGGATAATCCAAGTCTTTTTTGAAGAAAAAATCAACAAGCTCAACAATTTCGCTCAATTTTTTAAGCCTTTCCTGATAAAGAGAAATTACTTTTTCCAGCCACGGCAAAGAAACCTCTTCGCCTGTTTCTTTTATCCTGTACCAATCCAAAGATATTTTTTCAATAAGGCCGGTTTTTTCAAGATAAGGAAGACAAAGCAAGGTCAATTCGTTCACATTTTTTTTTCTTAAATAAATACCATTAAGCCAGTCTAATTTTTCTGGATTAAAAACAGCTCCTGATTTTTGTATTTTGCTTAAAGAAAACTCATTTATTAATTCTGGCAGAGAAAATATTTCTTTATCTGTCCCTGGATTCCAGCCCAGGAGAACAATAAAATTGAGCAAAGCTTCAGGCAAATATCCTTGTTCAATGTATTCGGTTACTGAAGTATTACCTTCTCTTTTTGATAATTTTCTTTTTTCAGAACTAAGAATTAATGGTAAATGAGCATATTCAGGCTCTTCCAATCCCAAAGCTCTAATCAAAAGAACCTGCTTTGGCGTGTTGGAGACATGGTCTTCTCCTCTAATGACGTGCGATATTTTCATTTCTCCGTCATCAACAGCGCAAGCAAAATTGTACAAAGGATTGCCCAAGTCTTTGGCAATAACAAAATC
>Ga0302251_1000722_pt1 | contig 26526 bp, 25 predicted proteins | sample AAG_RA_Gln_MG_FD_193534 | JGI IMG/M metagenome (GOLD analysis project Ga0302251, IMG submission 193534) | Enriched activated sludge microbial communities from anaerobic digester in WTTP, New Holstein, Wisconsin, United States - AAG_RA_Gln | ecosystem: Engineered > Bioreactor > Anaerobic >...
CGTTCATATTTATTCCTTTATTTTAATTACTATTCACTGCCTACTGCCCCTGCCTACTGTTTACTGCCCCTGCCTACTGTTTACTGCCCCTGCCTACTGCCCCTGCCTACTGTTCCCTGTTCACTGCCTACTGTTTACTCTTCCCCGTTCACCATTCACTCTTCGCTGTTTACTGCCCCTGCCTACTGCCCCTGCCCACTGCTACTTCCCCCCCCTCGCCAACAGCATCACCGGTATTGTTTTCAGCATCAAATGCAAATCCAGCCAGGGGGACATATTATTAATATAATAAATATCCAGAACAACCGAATCAACGAAAGAGACATTGCTTCTTCCGGATACTTGCCACAACCCCGTACATCCCGGCAGAACAGAAACTCGTCTTTTCTGCCACTCATCATAATTCTCATATTCATAAGGGAGACAAGGTCTCGGGCCTACAAGGCTCATATCGCCTTTAATTACATTTATTAACTGTGGCAACTCATCAATTGAGGTTTTGCGGATAAATTTCCCTATTGCCGTAACCCTACTCTCATTAATAATTTTTGTGTCGTCTTCCGATTGATTTTTTCCTTTTTTCATAAACTCAACCATCATTTTTTCCCTTTTACTATCATTTCCCTCTATCACTGTCATCGATCTGAATTTATAAAACTCAAATGAGGTGCCATTCTTTCCTATTCTCGTATGTGTATAAAACACAGGCCCTTTGGATGTTGCTTTGATTATCAGAGCCAAAGTAAAGAGTAATGGTGACAGTATTATCATACCCAGTAATGAAGCGGAAAAATCAAATACCCTCTTAAAGAAAACGGATAATTTTCTGTTTAACTTAGGAGAAGCCTCAATAATCGGAATTCCGTTATAACTTTCAGTAAAAACCTTTTGGGGTACTATCCCAAAAAGCTCCGATGCGATTTTTATTGGTACTTCAAGATCATTACACATATCAACAATTTCAAGAATCCGGTAATAATCGATATTGTCAATAGCAATAATAACCTCATTGATTTTCGTCTTGATGGCAATAGAATTAAGATCCGAAACTGCCCCTAAAACTGTAATTTTGCCGGCAATTATTGTTCCTTTAGGAATATTATCATCAACAAAACCAAGAATATAAATTCCGTATGGATTTTCAAACAAAATTTTTGTTGCTATAAGCTTTCCTGCTTTTCCGGCACCAACAATAAGTATATTTCTGTTTAGAATTTTGTTCTTTGCAAGCATACCATAAACCCTGCGAAAAATCAAAATTCTGGTTATTATTAATAAAACGAGGGCATTTAAAGTAAAGGCAAGAATAAACACCCTTGAATCGGTCAGAACTGGAAATTTAATAAAGAACGACAAAATCAGGAGAATGGCAATTCCGTATAGAAGTGATTTAATAAGAGCAACCAATTGTTTAGCGCGTGTTAAGAACAAATTTATTTTATAAAGATTATTCGATTGAAATATCAGAACAAAAACTGAAGAAGCAACAACAAAAACAATCAGAGGCGAATGAAAATCTTGGAAAGGATAATCAATTGCAACATTCACGACAAGGGAACTAAAATACCCCGCCAGATAAAATGAAGTAATCAGGCTTAAAAAGTCATTTATCGCCAGGAAATATTTATATTTAGGCAAATTCATATCTTAAAATAATCTTTAAAACCAATTTCCCATGTGTTCCCAGTCAAACCGTTAGTTTTCAGAAGCAGCAAGAATTATTATTTCGAGTTAAATTTTTCGGGATTACTTATCATAAAAAACAACAATTTCCCTATTTCGTTGTTCCTTTCCATAAACTCACGATAAGCCTCTTTGGATATATAGCCACAATTCAATGAAAAATCAAGCCAGACATGAGTTTCGCTGTTTTCCATATCTGAGTCTGACATCTTGCTAATGAAATGAGCCTGATACTGTCTTTTCCTATAACCTTCAGCTATATTTGCGCAGACTGAGCGCGAAGATCTTCTAATCTGATCAGTAAGTGAGTACCTTTCCTCTTTAGGAAAGGATTTAGTGACTTCATATATATCCATAGCTAATTGAAAAGCCAACTCATAAGCTCTCAAAGACTTAAAACTCATCCATCCTCCTACTGCTTACTGCTTACTGCCACTGCTTACTGCTTACTGCCACTGCTTACTGCCACTGCCTACTGCCACTGCCTACTGCCACTGCTTACTGCCACTGCTTACTGCAACTGCCTACTGCCACTGCTTACTGCCTACTGCTAAAGAATTCCTTAATTCGATCGCACACATAACCAATCTGTTCATCAGTTAATTCAGCGAACATTGGAAGAGATAATCCCTGCTCAGCTAATTCCTCGGTTACAGGGAAATCACCTTTTTTGTAACCAAGAAACTCGAAGCAAGGTTGCAAATGAAGCGGTATTGGATAGTGCAAACCTGAAGAAATACCATTCTCACCCAAAAACTTCTGCAACTCATCCCTCACTGCCGACCGTTCACCATTCACCGTTCCCCCTTCACCATTCACCGTTCCCCCTTCACCATTTACCGTTCCCTGTTCACCATTCACCGTTCCCTGTTCACCGTTCACTTTAATCACAAACAAATGATACACATGTTTCGCATACTCCATCTCCTTCGGAAGAACAATCCCTTCCACATCTTTTAGTAACTCCCTGTATTTAGCAGCCACTCTTCTTCTTCCGTTAGTCCAGTCCTCAAGATGACGAAGTTTAACACCCAGTACAGCTCCCTGTATACCTTCCATCCTGTAGTTGTGTCCAAACGATTGGTGATAATATTTTTGTTCTGCACCATGGTCACGCAGCATTTTAAATTTTTTCGCAAGACTCTCATCATCAGTCATTGCTGCTCCTCCTTCACCGTATGCTCCCAGATTTTTTCCGGGATAAAAGCTAAACGAGGATGCAATCCCTAATGACCCAACTTTTTTCCACATCTCCCGTGAAATCTGATTTTTTATTTCACGGGATCTGTATTCCGAAATATGTGCTTGTGCACAATCCTCCACCAGATAAATCACCTGCCCGCTTTGTTTGTTTTGATATTTACCCTTTTCACTTAACTCATAACCATTTACAGTTAACTGTTCACTAATTGCGTCCACATCCGCCGGTTGCCCATACAAATGCACCGCAACAATAGCTTTCGTTCTCGGTGTAATAGCAGCTACAATTTTCTTGGGATCAACATTATAGCTTTCCGGATGACAATCAACAAATACCGGTGTAGCTCCGCATAAAGTTGCTCCCCAGGCTGTAGCGATAAAAGTATTAGCCGGTATTATCACCTCATCTCCGTGTCCGATACCAAGTGCCCATAAGACGACATGATTGCCATCAGTTCCGGAACTCAATCCTGCGCAATACTTAGCATTATGTGCTTCAGCAAAATTCTTTTCAAATTCTGCAACAGGTTTCCCGAGTATATATGCCGTATTCTCCAGGACATTATTAATTTCAGGAAGTACTTCCTCCTTAATAGATTTATATTGTGCTTTCAGATCAAGAAAAGGTATGTTCATTTTAACTCCATTATTGTTTGGGTATAAGTTTTAATATTATATCTGTAACTTCCTCAACAATATTTCTTGAATGTATAAGAATTTCCTTTGAGGAAGACTTTGATATGTGAATTTTTTCGATTTCAGAAATTTCTTGTATAAATACAAGCCGGCCAATATCCCTCAAATATTCATCTAAATAAGGTTTTTTACCGGTAAAAAAGCTAAAAGTCTTTGTTCCAAGCAGTGCAGATTCACGATTCATTGTTCCACCACCGGAAAAAACAAAGTCAGATGCGTAAAGCAACTGCAATCCGTCAACTGGATGACTTAAAAATTGAATCTTATCCATTCCTTGTATTTTATCTTGTAGAAATTTTTTCTCAACGTCTGTCCTGTTTACAATTAAAACAAAAATATCATCGTGTCTTCTTAAATAATCAATTAGTGATATCAATAATTGCTCGCTTCTGGAATCGTGGTAATTTCCTACTAAGCTTGGGGGTCTTATTGTTACTAAAACGGTGGTTTCAGAGATACCGAGGGATTTCCTGAAATTTAAGTCTGGCTGAAAGTCTGAAATATACAGTTCTTCCTTAAATCCATTATATCTTATAAGTTTATTTAACCTAAAACCGGCTTCCTTAAGTCTCGTATCAGGAATAAATACAGGAGCTAAAAGATAATTAGAAAAATTATTAAATATTTTGGATTCAGTATATTCATAATCGAACATCAGTAATGAATTTATACCTAATGACCTGGTCGCTAATAACTGTGTTCGGGATCCATGTGAAATACCAAGATTTATAGACTTGTTCTTAGCATATTTCCTCAATTTACTCCCCCGATGGAGTAAATTAACAACTTTATTCAATTTGTTTTTTCCCGCATGTTTTCCGATTAAAGAATGTTTTACTTTCCAAAAATCAAGAAGTTCTTTAGTCTGTGCAAATTCCCTTGCTGTTATACAGTATTCGATTTTTCTCTTATCCAATTCCTTAAAGATAGGACGGAAAAGAGGTACATGAGGGGAATTATCTAAATCAAACCAAATCATTTGCTCTCCTATATAGATAGTAACTGAGAGCTAAATAAAACCAAGCATTTGACCATCTCATATAAGATATTTTATTCAATAAAAACCTTTTTTGATAATAAAAATAGCCTTTCCCAGAATAAAGAGTATCTAATCCAAATCGAATAACCGATTCAGCCTCTTCGAATCTGTTAAACTTCGTAAGTGTAAATATTGATTGTGCTATTTCAGTAGAATCAATCGGATAGAATGAATTACTGTAATATTTAGGTTTCCCATCTTTCGTAAATAAGTTCTTCAAATAATAATCCAAACCTGAATCCAGATGGACCTTATATTGATTCAGTCCCGAAAAACTGATAAATTCACTTAAGGAATCTAGAATATATGCAGTGTGAAAATTATCAATCCAGTTTCGGGAGTCACCTTTAGAATAATACCATGAACCATTTAGATTTTGATTATTAATCACATATTTCACGGTTTGTTCTGCATGGTTTACATATTCAGCATTGTTTGTAATACTGTAAACCTGTGTTAATAATCGGGCTCCTTTCATAGTCGCATTATATACATTCTGTTTATCAACAGGTGAATACGAAAAGCAAAATGAGTCTCCTTCATATGATCTATTCAAATCCTCCAAAACAAATCTAGCAGAACTTGTTAGCAACTCCTTTATTCTTAAATCCTGTGAGATTTTGAAATACTCAAACAATCCATTTGTGATAATTCCAGTCGCGACAACTGTTGGTAGAAACCTTGCTATTTTGGAATATCTAGATTCCCAATCAAAATTGTATCCCCAACAGTAACCGCAATATCCTTTCGAGGATAAAGATACAAGAATATCTAACAATCTATTAATTTCAGATAAGTATTGTTCTTTTTTCTCAGGATATATTTTAGTCACATAACTAAATGATTGGATACATAATCCAATCGTAACTGGATTAATTTCTTTTTTTATGCCTAAGTAAGGTCTAAGATTGAACGGAATTCTTTTAAATACTTGTTGAATTCCAAATCTAATTGTTTTATTCGAACAAAATAATGGGAGTTTAAACAATGGTGAACTTAGCGCATCAAAGGGGTCATACCCCCGATATTTTTCACATCGGATATATTTTTCTACACTATCAAGAATATTATGGTAATTACTATTTTGCGTCATGATTCGATTTTCAGGACTCCTAATATTCCGTTAATTTTTATGCACTCATTTTTAAAAAGGACTTCTGTTTAACGCTGACAAAAGCAACGCTTTATTTTCTAATAGTACCAATATAGTTGTTATCTTATTCAAGATTATGCAATATGCAATTAATCACTATGTATTTATTAATATTGCTTGCTCAAATTTCTGGACCATATTTTCCAGAGATGCTCGCTTAGCAATTATATTACGACTTTTCTCACCCATGATACTTTTCTGAATATCATTCAGGTTTAAAAACGTCTCAATACTTTCCATCATATTTGACAAGTCGTCATTAATTAAATAACCATTTTCCCCATCAATCACAATATCACAAATTGTGCCATCTCCCCTCGTCGATATAATTGGTAGTCCATAAGCCATTGCTTCATTAACTGCAAGCCCCCCAGTTCCAGGAAGAATAAAAACATCTGCAGCAAAAAAATATGACGCTAATCGCTCACCATATATTTCTCCAAGAATTAAAATAATTTTTTCTAAATGATTTTTGTTAATAAAATCACGGATAGCTCCAATTTCGGGGCCTTTTCCAATAATCAGCAATAATATATTTTTATTCCTTGCAATAATCTTTTGAAATATTTGTAATAAATCAATAATATTTTTGCTTGGAATGATTGCGCCCACATATATGAAGATGTTGAAATCTTCAGGTAATTTTAACTGTAGTCTTGCTTTATACTTGTTTTGTGCATTCTTTTCAAGTATTTTTTCAACATTTAAAGTGTTTTGCGCAATGAATACTCTATTTTCTGGAATACCTTTTTTAATAAGTTCTCCAGCGTAAACGCTTCCATAAGAGATGTGGCCAGTTGCGAGTCTGTTAAAATAATTATTTATGAAATTCTTAAATTTTAGTTTTACACCTGTTAGCTCAGATCTTTTATGGCCACAAGACCATAGTAAGTATTTCCTTTTTGTCAATTTTAAATAGATTTGTACAAATAATAAATTTATTATTCCTGAATTGAATAAGATAATGGTCAAATCCGGTTTAGAATAAAATACATATTTAAAAAGCCCTTTTATCCACATAATTCGGTATTTAAATAAGTTTAGTAAAAAACCTTCAAATCCAATAGACTGAAAAAGGTTACTGTTAACAAAATGTATCTTTTTCAATATTGATATTTTTTTACAATACGCAACTGAAAGTTTATATTCACCACCAATCACATTTTCTAGTTTTTCAAAAAAATCTTTTCTATATTCCGGTAATGATGGTAAAATAAATAATATTTTTTTCATTGCTTAATCAGTAATAACTTCAGTAATTAAGTGGGTTGAATTTATAATTGATGTATTTAACATAATCATTTCTGCTTCGTAGCTGTGTAAAAATTTTTCTGAATATTTATAATTATCCATAATAATTTTTTTGTAATTAGTATTTATTGTAAATTTTTTTTTGTCTTTTCTTAGTATAATTTTTCCTTTGGTTATGTTTTCAATTTTTACACCGGGGTCCAAGTGTAAACTTAAAGTGACTTTATGTAAACTATTTGATTTAAATTCATCAATAATCTTAAATTTTTTGTCACACCATAATTCTATTGTTCTTTTATGGAATACCGGGTCGGAAAGTCTACAAAATGCATTATTTTCAATAGTAATTTTAATAAAACTATTGTTAACTGAAAAATCAAGAATTTGAACAGATCCATTTTGTTTCATACCCCAGACACTGTTTTGATCAACATTATTAAATTCGTAATTGTCTATCGAAATGGTGTTATGAGCCGAAGTCGAACGGAAATAATTACGCATCTGTGGGTCACTTATATAACAGTATGTCCCCGGATCAACTATAATCGATGTGCCTGACAAAAACAAACAAAAACTCAAAATATCATTATGCTGATGCGTTCCTTGCCCTTCAGAACCAACATTCCAAAATAAAAAAGTCAAGTAGCTTTTTAAGTTTTTATATAACAAAATACCTGCTTTTTTATAAAGTACAATATTTTGTGGGGTCGTAAAGTTTTTATCTAAATTTTCAATATTAGATAATGTACTATTTTCAATGCTCCTTAGAATATTTTTTATAGCGAGAAGTTCTTTTGAATCATAACCATAATAGTTATCAATAGCAAATATCTTTCCATCATCACAATCACCTATTGATGGAAGTTTGCAATCAGGCTGCTCAATTTTAAACAAGAATTCAATCATTTTGTGAATATTAAATTCTAAAAATGATATGGCAATTGAAAAGTCTTTTCGAAAAAAGTAAATAACATACAAATATAATTCAGTAATAAATTTATGATACCCAACCGAATGTTCGTGGGCAACTCCATCTTCATCAATACATTTATCCGCCGAAATGATAAGTTCCTTTATAGCATATGTTTTCCATTTTATAGCACGATTATTATTGTAAAGAAAGGCACCAATTATTAACAATCCAAAAAGATCGGATAGATAATGATTCCCAAAAAGGTTACTTATACCTTTTTCAATATGAAATTCTATATATAAACCATGCATATATAGTAGATCTAAAATTATTTTCTCGAATTCAGGATCTTTGTTTAATTCTGACTCGAAGAAGGACAGTGCAATAATAATGTTAGATGCTCGAATAGAGCATTCCATTGCATTCATCCAATTTGCCCCTATAAGAAAAGGATTATTACTGATCCAATCATTAATAATATCTTTAAGAAAATAGTAATATACACTATCTTTTTGACTTCTAAATGACAAACCCAACAAAGGTAGGAACTGCAGACGGTTCAACTCCCAAATACTTCGAATCTCAGCACCCCCAATTTTCCTTTTGATTTTTCTATAAAATAAATTAGGAATTGTTTTATTAGAAATATAATCTTTATTCCAGATTGGGAATCTTTCAACCATTATACGTTGAGAAAATATTTCAAACTCACCATTTAAAAGTCTATTTCCATCATCAAAAATATTTTTAATATCTCTTGGTAGTATATTTAGAATAATATCTATTGATAAGGTTTTATAACTTGAATTGTAAATGGGTTTTCTTCTCGATAACAAAAAGTAAATATCAAAATAAAAAGTGAGCACCTTCTTTATTAAAACTCTAATGCCCAAAATTGGTGATAATAAAAATTGTTTGAGTTGATATCTTAAAATCAAATTTATCATTTATAGTTACTTACATACTTTAAAGTAATTATTATAAACATATCCTAATGCTCTACTTGCCATTATTTCATACTTTATTCGGTTTAATATATCTTTTTTTTGTGAAGCATCTTCTTTGTGTAGTACATTTACATAATTCAATAATAGAATTTTACCCTCATTAGATTTAACTTTCTCAGCAATTATATACTCTTCAAAAAATAAAAATACGTTCTCGTCAAAAACTGGGAATATATTATTTGTAATAAAAAACTTCAAATCTATCATAAAAAAAGACCCATGTACTCTATACACTTCAGTGGTTTTAATGCTTGGATTATGGTCAAAGTTTTTCCTTTTTCTGTTCCATTTGTTGAATGATAAGAGGTAGATTATACATAAAATAAAATAATAAATATACCTAAATACTGTTGAATGTCTTAGTCTGATTTTTTCAATTTCTTCATTGGAGGGTCGTTTGCGATTGGAAGGATTTATTATCTGTGATTGTACGTTAAGAACCTGTGGAGCTATTACAGGATATTTATTTTCTTTGATAATCCTAAACATTTCATGCAACACATATGGGGAATTAATCTCAATATCAGGATTAGATATTAAAATATAACGAACACCGGAATCCAAGAGATATTTTATACCGATGTTGTTACCGTAACCGTATCCCCTGTTTTCCTTGTTCTCAATAACATGAACATTGGGTAAAGTGAGGAATTTCGCTATTACTTCATCGAATCCTTCACGCGATGAACAATTGTCAACAATGACGATTTTCAACGATGTTATGTTAAAAGACAACAAATTATTTGTCAAATCAATTGTATCGGAATGAGAATTATAATTTAATATTACGATCCCGTATTTAAACACTCTGCTCCCCAATAAGTTTTTTTATTCCGTCATTGATTCTTTTAGCCGTTTGACCGTCAGAATATTCAACTACTTCTTTGATTAATGCATCGCGTTCCGGGATATTCAAATTCTCCCCTCTCGAAAATCTTTCCAATATTCCGATTAATTCGTTTTCGCAGGAAATAAAATTTATTAGTCCCTTTTTAATTAACGGGCTGAAATGTTTATCAAAAGCAATCTTTTTCAAATTTATTTTTACATATTCATCGTTTCCAGGATGAAAATTAACAATGAAGGAAGGCACGTTAAAAATAATCGATTCGATATGCAGCGTAGTACCCATATTAAGCAATAGATCGGTTTTCATTAAAATATCCTGTACAGCACCGATATCGTCCTTTTTCATATACCAGTCTCCGGATCGCTTTTCTGGATCATAATCAATTTTGTTCGAATGAATTTCGACACCGTTCAGGTTTTCAAATTTGCCTTTGAAACGGGATTGATCGTGCGGATGCAGTCTTAGTATTAATTTGATCTTTTTCTTCGTGTTTAATTTGTGGATTATGTCATGGAGGTAAAGAATAAATTCATCTTCTTTAAAATTCCAATTCAATAATCCGAGAGTAGCATAAACAATATTGACCGGCTTTTCATCCTCCCGCTTTGAATCCGAAATGGATTCCCGAATCCGGTGAAAATGCGGATCGAACTGCAGCGCCCCGACGATATCAACCATATTAGTACTATAAAAATGTTTTTCAACAGCCCAGTTTTTCATATGGACGTTCCAAACAAAAAGGTCATCAAACCTGAGCAGAAGCGGATTCTTACTCATATTATCCCAGCTTGAAACGACACAAAGAAGTTTTATCCCCAGTTTATTGGCAATCAATCCGAGTTTGACTTCATAATCAATATACCTGGGTGTGGGAAATATTATTAACCCCGGATCGGATGCGAGTAATTTCTTTTTTAAATCGTTGTCATGTGAGAGATACTTCTCAATACTGAATATAAATTTCATCACGGAGACACATTTACGGCGAGTAAAAAAATGCCGTAGTTCTAAAATATTCCCGGTAAACCAGCCCAACGGGGCATAAGGTAAAACATCAATCTTCAGATTGTAACATTTATAATTTTTCTTTAAAAAATCAAAAACATTTTCATGGGACCATATTTCGATAGATAAATTCTTTTCTTTTACAAGTTCGGCAATTAGTCCGCATTCAAAAAAATCCCGTGCTACGGCGCCGGAAGGAACAATAATTAAAACTTTTTTCATGAGATGATTCAAGTGAGCCTGTCAAATATTTCTATAATTTTTTTTATCTGGTTATTGATATCAAAATGTTCCGAAATAATGTTTTTACTATTCTGCGAAATTGTAGTTAATTTCTGCGCGGATAGGTTATCTATTATTGTGTCCGCCAGGCTGCCGGATGAAATATGTTTCGTAAAAACTCCGCCGCCGTATTGAAGCACTTCCGGAATACCGCCGATAGGAAAAGCTACAACGGGTTTGCCCAAGAACATATTTTCAATAATCACCAAACCAAAAGCTTCTTCCCGCGAACAAATGGCATACATATCGGTAAGATAATAAATATCGTACGGTTGATCGACAGCCGGAACAAAAATAATATTATTTTCCACATGCCGGTCTTTAATAATTTTCTCAAGTACAGAGCGCATTCTTTTATCGGCATTCGGGAGCGAATTATTTTTACTGTCCGCTCCAATCCATAAAAACTTAATTTTCGGATTATTTGTTCTCTCAAGCACCTGTAAAGCGGCATCGACGAAAATATCACTTCCTTTCCGCCAGCAGAGAGTTCCGGCTGACGAAACAACAAAATCGTCTTTATCAAATCCAAAGCTTGAGCGGTCGAATCGCGAGCTCGCCAGCCTAACATTTATTTCCGAAGGATCGATGCCATTATAAATAGTAGTGATTTTCCCGGGATCAATGCCGAAATTAAAAATTATATTTCTCTTTACTTCATCCGAGATACTGATGATATGATCTGAATTATGAAAATAATCCCAGTTTTTCTTTTTAGAATTAACAAGACTGGTATAAATACCCTGCGCGTGCAGGACAAGTTTTATTTTATTTTCGAGAATACTTTTATTGTAACCGTAATCTGCGGAATTGCTAATATATGCAGCCTGCGGTTTAATTTTTTTTAAGATGTCAGCCGATTTAAAATAATTGCTGTAATAACGGATTTTATCCGCTACTTTTTTCCCCGCACCGCCGCTAAAATTTATTTTTTTTTTATTTAAAATTTCGATATCGAGAAATTTACCATATTGCTCAACAAGGGGTCCGCCCTCACCGCAAATAACCATAGCCCTGACTCCTTCCATTTGAAAATGCCGGGCAATTAAAAAAGTCATTTTATTTGCGCCGGCTGAACTTGCCGTGTATGTAAAAAAGACAATCATTTTAAATTACACCCATATATTTGAGCAACAATCTGACAGACATTTTTATGTTCGGAAAAGGAGTATAAAACGAAAATTTCCAGCTATTTAAAAGGCGATCTATGCTTGCCTCAAATTCTCTCTTTTCCATTAAATACTTTGCTTCAATCCGTAGAAGATGCGACAATGTATTTTTGCGGAACTTCAGTTTTTCGTAAAAGCTTAGATCGAAAAATTGCGAATACTTCTCTAGAACCGTGCGAAGCTCTTTATAATGAATATACTTGTGAGCAACGCTTTTACAATCGGACCAGAACCTTGCCGAAGCTAGTACATCGTTGGTTGTAATTCCTTTAAAACCATGAAACCTGATCCTTAAAAAATATTCTGTATCCAGAGCAAAATGAAGACTTTCATCGAGGTAACCAATTTTATCAAGCACATCACGGTTAAAAAACACAGCCGGCTGATACTGCTTCCACCTGTTGAGCAGATTGACTTCGTTAAAATCCGAAGGACCTTTTTCGCCAATCACGTTACCGGCTTCATTTATTTTTTTGCACCTGCCTGCAATTACCCCGATGCCGGGATTTTTCATATAAAGTTCCGCAACTTTAAACAACGAGCCGGGTTCAAGCAAATCGTCAGAACCAAGCCACGAACAAATTACTCCGTCAACTTTTTTAAAACCTTTATTTATTGCGCTGGACTGCCCGGAATCTTTTTCGCTTACCCAGCAGTCAATTTTACTCGAGTACTTTTTAATAACCTCAACGGTATTATCGGTACTCGCACCGTCGATAATTATGTATTGAAGATTTGTATAACCCTGGTCTATTACGGATTTGATAGTCTGTTCTATAAAACCGGCTTGATTAAACGACGGCGTTACTATCGATATCCGCGGCAGTTGTTCTTGCATAACTTCTTCTTTTTGATAACTGATATTTGATTAGTATGTATATTACCCATGTACTAACGATATAAATAATATGTGGACTATATGTTACACAGTCGGCAAAAATGCCAAGTGCAATCCATTGTACAGTATAAATAGCGATCGAAAACAATACTATCCTGTAGAATCCGTCGTTTACGGATATCGAAAGTCTGTATGATTTGTATATTAAATAAAGGCATATAAATAGGAAAATAATTAATCCGATTATTCCAGATATAACCAATAGGTTTGCATAGGTATTATCGTTTGTTACATATAGACTGCTGCTGTATGTGTTACTGTATGAAAATCCCACACCGAATAAAATAGAAGTCTTTGCTACGGCAGTAAGCATTGAAATAAACAGAAAAAACCTTCCGTAATAATTACCTTCAAAATATTTCATCTCGGAATAGGCGGTTTCGACCCTTATGAATAGCACATCAAGCATATAAGTGTTCGAAAGAAAATAAAAGGTTATTCCCAGCGACACTAAAAATAAAAGGAATGTGACTTTAATATTCTTTTTCGAGATGCTGTTATACACAATCACAAATAAAAAAAGCACAAAAGTGGAAATAATCAAACTTCGATGCAGGGTTGAAAACATACCCCCGAATAGAACCAGCAGCGAAGCCACATCCTTAATTACAATACCCCTGTAATTTTTATCGAACAAGCGCGAAGTAATTATATAAATACTCAAAGGAACTAGTAAGGCGCCAGGATGATAAACGCGGTAAACACCGGGCTGGAATTCGAGCGTTGTACTGAAATCGAGCTGTATCTTAAATACGAATTGGAAAAGTGCTACAAATGCCGAAATGATTCCGATATTTATAAGCCACTGCACATATTTTTTCAGTTTATCGTTACTATTGATATAATACAATAACGGGAAAAAAATTAGAAAAGTGAACGGACCGTCCTTTATATTCCTGATTACAACCCGCATACTCTGCGCTTCGCCGATGTTGTGCAGAAACTGGAACAAGATTATTAATATGAAAAAATAAAACGGGAAAAGAATTTTATTATCCATGCGTATTTTATTCTTTTTATCGTAAATAAAAAGCCCCAGCAGCAAAACGATAATTAAAGTCTGCCCTATCTCAAAAGTACCCAGTGGAGTATTAATCGCAAGAAAATCGAGACTACGTATAAAACCGAAACCGCCGCTTACTATTATTACAGCAATTATTAGAAGTATAAACATTATTTGACTCCGAAAATACCCAATATTTTTTCCGACTTTGAACTGCCGAACAGCGTATATAAATCGTTTTTATCGAAAAGCCGCAGCGCTAAAGATGAAACTGCACCGACTATCACAAATACGGCACCGAATATTATTATTTCCCACACAGAAGGTTTTATATGAAGAAGGTTAAAAATGACTCCCGCAGACGCAAGCACAATAGTGTATAATATAATATTGATTTTAATATATTCCCGGTATAAATGGTTTGCTTCTTTAAATGTTGTTTTATAGAATAGCTGAGTAAGGAACAAACCTGCAACGAGAGAAAAAGTATACCCGCACGAAAAACCAATAAATCCAAAAAAGAAAACCCCGGAGGCTATCCCTAGTACATTCGCAATAAGAGATAGTACCTGCACATAAAGAGTTTTTTGAGGATACCCGAGGCTATTTAATATTACATATGGGGGGGTTGTAATTATCAGAACGAAATGACCAAATAAAAACACCTGTGCGGTAGCCGACAACAACGGATTTTCAATTTTAAGCCACAGGCTCATAAAACCTGGAGTTATTATTATCAAAAAAGAATAAACAAGAAGCGACAAAGGGATAATATATTTCAAGGATTTATTGCGGAGTTTTTCAACCATTCCGAAGCCGTGTTTCTCCTTAAATTCCGCAGCCGCGGGGAACAATGACGACATACCGGAGACTATAAGGGATTTAATCTGGTTAACGTACCTTAATGCAATTTCGTAATAACCTACGTAAGTAAGCGAAAAAAAGTGTGAAATCAATATTTTGTTAAGCGGTTCTACCCAGAACCTGAGAAGGTTAGATAGCTGTAGATTAACGCTGTATAAAAACAGCTCTTTGAATTTAGCCCTGCTAAAAAATTTAACGCGAATACTCAGCAGCGGGAATATTTTCTTTGCCGCGAAAAAATTGATGAAAAGATTTACCACAGCCATAATTAATAAATTGACAGCCAGTCCCTGGATGCCAAGCCCGATGAACAGAAAGAAAAAAGTGCCGACAGCATTTAAAATGGACTCAAGTGAAAGTATGGAATTCGAAATATCCATCCGCTGGTAGCCGTCAAGAATCGATTTAAAAATACCGCAAATAAAATTAAGGATTGACGAGACCGTGGTTATTATTATTAGGAACTCAACAAGAGGCAGATCCCCGGTAATGTTAAAAATATCCGACGCAATAAAGTGTGCGCTGAATAAAACAATTATCAAAATAACCAATGAAAGCCCGGCGAAGATAAACAATGCGGTATTAACATATTCGTTAATGCCGTCAACCCTTTTTGCGGCTTCTTCCTTTGCTACAAAACGTATCAACGAAGTAGTAAAACCGAAATCGACAAACGTCCTGAAATTCGCCATCATCCCGGTTAACGCCCATATTCCGTATCCCTTTGTTCCTATCTTTGATAAAGTGTATGGAATAACCAGAAATATTATTGGGGTTACTACAATTGTTCTAATAATACTGAAAAGAGAATTTCTAAATATCTTGTTCATCTTTATTTGCTAAAACGAGTATATGGTCAGATGATAATCCAACCTTCTGCAATTTTAAAGACTTATTGAGTAATAAATTAAGAACTTCTTTAATTGCATTCTTGATGACTATTTTAATATTCTTAATAAGTGAAAGTAAATTGCTTACTTTACTGCCGGAATAAGAACGCTTAATAATTTTGATATGTGATAAGCCCACTTTGCTCAATAGGAATCTGATACTGCGTGGTGAGTAAAACGAAATATGTTCCCAAGATCCAAAGTAGCTCCATGCACTGCGGGCAATTATTGCGTTTAGACTACAAATATTACCAGTACCAATTACTAAAATTCCGTCGTTTTTCAAATAGCTTAAAATCGAATTCATAAATTTCTGCGGCTCTGATATATGTTCAATTACATCCATCAAAATTACCAGGTCAAAAGAATTATTGCGGCATTGGCAATCATTAAGATAACCTTTGTGAATATTCAGATTCAAAATCTCCTTTCCGAATTTCACGGCTTGTTCAGACGGTTCAATACCAAGACATTCCCAACCTTTCTTCTTGAACTCATTTAATAAAAAACCGTTTCCACATCCGATTTCCAATACTTGGCCGGGTGCTTTGTAGTTATTTATCAGTTCCACTATTTCTTCGTTCTCTTTTTTTAAGATATTATCGGGAACTGAATCGGAACGATAATATTCGGAGAGATCAAGAGAGTAGTATTGATTGATTAAAAAATCATTCAACCTAGGTACAGAATAATGATGTCCACAATTCTTACATAAGCATAATTTTACTTTATCGTTGAAAGAAATGTTAAGCCGGTCCAATACAGCTCCGCTGTGATATCGGAATCGATACTTTTCATTTACCGAAGTATCGCCGCACACCGGGCAAGGCGGATTTATGAAGTTATCCAAAAATATCCTTAGTCAATTTTCCGAAAAAACCTTGCCGAATTTCCCAACCAAATTTCATTTCCCGGAATTGTTCCGGAAACAACACTTCCAGCACCAATAACCGCACCATTTTCAATAATACTGCCTTTTAGAATTATTGAATTAGCCCCGATAAATACATTGTTTCCAATTTTAATAGGTTTATTCTTTATGGCAGATCTATCATCTTTAATTCTATCGTCGGATTTTATAGGATGGAAATCCGTATCCCAAATAAATACATTCCCGCCGCATGTTAAATTTTCACCAATTATAATTTCTTTCCGACAATAAATTGAAACGCCTGAAAAACCGCTTCCCTTGCCAATTTTTAGTTTTGCTTTTCCCCTCACAGCAATAGAGCATGGTTTGAAGATGCCGACATAATTATATTCCGTTTTATTTATAAAAACCACATCATCTTCAATTTCTATTGATGCCTCTTTTGAAAAAGAAAAAATCGGTTTACCGTAAAACTTAATGTTACTCCCCCACTTTACCCATCGAAATTTTCTTGTCGCGGATGAAACAAGGTATAAATAATATTGCTGTTTGAAAAATTTCTTAATTATTCCAAGCATTTTTCTACTTCCTTTAAATTACGCTCCATCCGCCGTCGATAATTAAATTAGCGCCGGTCATATAACTTGACGCATTCGAACAAAGGAATAAAACAGCGCCGTTGTATTCATCGCGGTTCGCCATTCTGCCGATTAAAGTCCGATAGCTGTACTGCCTGTTAAAAACCTCATCGTGGTTATCGAATACGCCACCTGGAGTCAAACAGTTAACGCGTATGTTTTTCTCGCGGTAATATGAAGCAAGGTATTTTGTCAATTGCACAACGCCAGCCTTGGAAATTGCATATGAGACCGGTGAAGAAAATTTTTCGTCGGGGAAATAAATATTCTGTACCCCGTCGTACAATCTTTGGTCGGCTGCAACAATGCCGTAAGTTGATGTTACATTAACAATAACACCTTTCCCGGCTTCGGTGAATATTTTACATGCTTCCCTGCATGCAATCGCAACACCGATAAGATTGCCGTCGATAACTTTCGACAGTGTTCCCTTCGTGTATTTTTCAAAAGGCGCATAGAAACCTTCCGGTTTTATCTGGGCATTGTTTATAATTACATCGAGTCCGCCGAATTCTTTTTTAATTATTTCGAAAAAATTAACAATGCTGTTCTCATCCGTATTATCTAACTGTACCGGGAGAGTTTTCTTTCCTTCGCAGTTCATTTTACCGGAAAGCATATCACACTTTTCGGAATCTACATCGCCAATAATTACAGTAGCGCCGAGCGAAGAAAGGTAATCGACGTACCTGCTTCCAAGTAGCCCGGTAGCGCCTATAATAGCTATACGTTTACCGTTAATATCAAAAGGATTGACCGATGAATTTTCCATTTTACTCCCGGAATGATTTGGCATTTAACGCAGTAGTTAATGACGACAGTCCGTCCGTCAACGTAGGTACAGGCTGAACGCCGGATTTTATGCAATTGGTATAATATTTTATCAAAGACAGGTACATATCGTTTCTTTGAAAATCAGGGAACAAGAAGGAATTTAGTATCTTGTTATCCGAACCGGTAATTTTTATCCTGGTGTCAAATAAATCGCAGCAAACATTCGCATTTTCACACAGCAGCTCGAAATGCCGGGAATATCCTTTTGTTAAATAATCCATGTGGATTGATACCAATATTTCCTTATTCGATTTGTAGTGTATTTCGGCAATATCCTCCGAGTCGATTTCGAGATCCGAAACTTTATCTACAATTGCATGAAAACCTGTTTGAACACTGCCGCAGAAAAATTCTGCAAGATCAATCTCATGTATCAAATCCAAAATTACCCCGCCTCCAAGCGACTTCCTTGCCGAATATGATTTGCGGTAATCAACACCTGGTCGCCAATCGGGCAGGTACTGTCCCACAAAAAAACGGGCGGAGTAAACCTTCCCGGCAATATTACCCGATAATAATTCATTAATTTTAACAACACACGGATGAAACCTGAGATTATAAGCACACATACCTAGCCCGTCGTAGTTTTTCAGTAACACTGCAAGTTCAGTGGCTTCATCGAAAGCGACGGCAATAGGTTTTTCAACAAAAAGATTGCGCCGGAGAGTGATTAGTTTTTTTAGGTAACGGAAATGAAGAGAAGTTGGGTTTGAAAGAATAACAAAATCAAACGGAACGGACATAAATTCGTCATCATCGTACACTTCATTTAATCCAAGCGGATTTGATTTTGCTCGCGAGCGTAAAAGAGTGATATCGCTATATCCCATCGAAATGAGATTTTCGCAGTGCCGCCTTCCAATAGATCCGAAACCGATTACACCTATTTTCAATTCTTCTTCACTTTCAGATTATTCATCCATGCTTCGGCAACGTACCAGTCATTCAAATCGTCGATACACACCGAGCGTTCGAGCGGCATCACATATGCAACGATGTTATCGCCGTAAAATTTGCCTTTTAAAATATTTTCTCTTTTGACAACATATACGGCACCGTTACGCATGTACGCTTTGGGTTCGTAAAATTGTCTCGGCATACCTTCCGGCTCCGGTTTCCAGATCGGTTCAAGTTTACCGTCTACAATTTTTTTCATGAGTATCGGGTGAAATTGATTTGCCTCGTTGACGCTTACAACCGAATCGGGTTTATGATCGTAAAACATTTTTATTGCAGTATCAATATCTTCCGTTATTTTCATAGGCGCAGGCGGTTCAAGATATACAACTACTGGATATTCGACCCCGTCAATTTCTTCCATAGTCTTCAGCGCATGTTGAACAACTCCAATGGCTTTCGCGGTATCGTTTGCCAAATCGGCGGGACGCATAAAAGGTACCGAAGCACCATGCTTCCAGGAGATATCTGCAATCTCTTCGTCATCTGTTGATACAATCAACCTGTCGAGATAAATACTATTCAATGCCGGTTCAATTGTATATGCAATTAACGGTTTGCCGCACAGCGGACGAATGTTTTTTCTCGGCACGCCTTTAGATCCGCCTCGAGCAGGGATAATGCCAAGTACTTTTTTGTCGTAAATCATATTTTCAAACGTTCCAAAGTTTTTTTGTATTCATGCCATTCGCCGGTATCGAGCCATGAATTTTCACTAATCGGGAACACGCCTACTTTACCGCTGTAATTTCTGACTTTTTCGATCAAATGAGTAATATGATAAAATGTATTTTCGGGAATTAGATCAATGATACCGGGATTAATAATATACATCCCGGTCGAAGCCATGAAGGAATATTCCGGTTTTTCGGAAAACTTCGATAATGTTCCGCCGTTTTCTATTTCACAAATCCCATACGGAATTTTATGATGCATCACCGAAGCTACGAGACTTATATCGTAATTATTCTTTACGTGAAAATCCAGTAGTTCGGAATAATCCGTATCGATTATAATATCGCAATTGGTTACAAGCACGGGTTTTTCCAGTTTTCCCTTTAGGAAAGCCAATGCACCGATAGTGCCGAGCTGTTTTGTCTCCTCTATATATTCAATTGAGTAACCGGGCGCCAGTTCCTCGAAATACGATTTAATAATTTTCGCTTTGTGATTAATAGAAACAAAGAAATGTCCAACCGAATAATCCAGAAACTTATCGATGATTAATTCGATGATGGCTTTATCGCCGATAGGGATTAAAGGCTTCGGAAGAATTTTTGTAAACGGCTCAAGCCGTGTTCCCTTCCCGCCAGCCATAATCATAACATAGCATTCCAGTTTTTTATCTTTGCGTTTAATATCTTCTTCTTCGAACAATTCGTCCCAGAAAATTATATTTAATATTCTGCCCTCGAAATCCAGAACTGGTACTGCAGAAAATTTTCCTTTAAGAATTTCTTTTTTAACCGAGTCGTTGTCATATCCATTTAAAACGGTAAATGGTTTAAGATGACACGCACTCTCAACATTGCTGTTAAGGCTTCCGCCCGATAATATCCATCTCCGAATATCCCCGTCTGTCAATGAACCGAGCAATTTCTTATCGCTATCTGCAAGAAATAGAACTTTTCCATGCGACGAATCGAGTTGTTTCATCGCTTCCTTCACCGTAATACCGGGTTGAACAAGATATTTGTTTATTTCCTTTTGCATATCATACAAATGTTTGTTTGATGAAATCGATTAATTTTAGTTTCGGTACAAATCCAGTTGCTTTTTCGAAAGCTGAAAAATTAATAAAGTCTATGTTCTCAACTGCATTGTTCTTATCAAACGATGTTTTAAACTTGATACCGCATGTTGTTTCGATCAGTTCGATAAATTCCAGAATATTATATTTATCAATGGCAGGGACATTAAAAATACCGCTCAAATTATTCCGTACTGCCGACAGCACAGCTTCGGCGCAGTCATTAACATGAAGAAAATAACGAAGCAATAAACCGTTGTTATTAAACGACAGTTCCTTTCCGGATTTATAAGATTTCAAAAGGTATGCGAATAATCCTTTTTCCTGTTTCCCACCGTATAAATTTGTCAGTCTTAAAATACAAAAGGCTTCCAAAGGAAGAGCATTTTTAATTTTATATTCTGTGAATGCTTTGCATGCCGCATACGGTGTTTCAGGGTTTACCTGGCTTTTCTCATAGGCATAACTGCAAGTTCCGTAAACGGCAACCGTCGAAATATGCAGCAATTGTTTATGTGCAGCTTTCACAGCGTCAACAAGATTATCCGTTCCCATTGTATTAATATTGAAACAGGTATTTATAGGCGAAGTAACTTGACCGGTACAGTTGATAATCAAATCGAATTCATTTACGGAGTTTTGGAATATATCTTTTTCCAGCAAATCCATTTTTAGAAAATTACCGCCGGCAACAGGTGCCGATAAATCGCCGATAGTTATACTATAATCGCTTGTGCCGGCAAATTTTTCCGCAATTGCAGTTCCAAGGTAACCCGAACCACCGAGTAGTAGAATTTTTTTAGTCATGAAATATTTTTTGAATAATTCCTTGGAGCGGAGCATCTTTTAAAATTTGTACAATTCGTTCGGCGGAATTTCCTTCGCCGTACGGATTTTTAATATTGCCGACATAATTCCGGAAATCGGTGTCGAACAGCGCTTTATTAATCGCCTCCAATATTTTTATTTTATCGTATGGTACATCTATTACGTTTCCTGCTCTTTCTCTACCTTGCTGTCTTGTACCTATATTTATCGCTGGAATTTTAAGTGTTGGGGTTTCGTGAATCCCTGAACTAGAGTTGCCTATTAATGCACCTACATTCCTATAAAGATTGATAAAGATTTCGGTCGGCAGACTCGGGAACCATTTAACACCGTTTGATTTAATGTATTCAATTATCTTTGAATAACCGGCATCATTATTCGGAAGAAGTACAACACATTGTACTTTTGATTCTTTTACTGCTTCAATCGTTTCTTTTATCTGGTCGAATGAATTCATCCATTCGGTCGTTACCGGATGCTGTATCATTAATAAAGTAGGTTTCGATAAATCAATATCGAGAGCTTTCTCAATATCTGCCTTAGGAAGATACGGTGTATTCACCAGGACATCAATCGACGGACAGCCAACAACATAAATTGATTCGGGCTTCTCACCCATACGGATAAGTCGCTGTTTCGATAACTCCGTAGCAGGGAAATGAATGTGTGCAAATTTACTCATAGCATGCCTTAAACTTTCATCTATACTTCCTGTAACTTCTCCTCCCTGAATATGAGCAACTGGAATATTCATGTGGGCGGCTGCCACGGTTACTGCAAAATTTGCTCCTATATCAAATCCAGAAAGTACAATATCGGGTTTTGCTTTTTCAAGTTCGTCAACCAGTCCGCACAAAACGCGGCTCATTGAGCGCACCATCTCTGCACCACTGTCCTCGCCTTTTTCTTCGAACATCGGAATCTCGGCATTTATTTCAAAACCGTCTTCCTTGATGTAATTAATGTCCTTTCCATGTTTATCAAGAAGACAAATACCAGTAACAACAAGATGAATCTGGAAAAATGGATCATGCTTTAATTTTTGTAGTATAGGTCGGTACCTACTGTAATCTGCTCTTCTTTCAATAACAACAAAAATTTTTCTCATTATTTTCCTTCTATATCTTTCCAAGAAATTTGTATATCTTTATCAATGTCGCGGGCGGCATGCTTACCGAGTATAGTATCGTAATATTCGGCAAGAATTTCCCCGGTACCCGGACGTTTAACCCACGTATTGTCAATTGTAAGCGGTTCGCCTTTTTTGATAAATTGCGTCGAGACAACAGACGAATAAGCGAAATTAATTGTCGGTTTTTCTGCTTCTACCGGTCCTTTTTTCCCATCTCTAGCAAGTTTTACAATCTTAGACGCCTCGATTAATTCTTTGCATGAATATGGATCCATTGAACAAATAATATCCGGTCCAATACGGTCTCTTCTATCGGTAAAATGTCTTTCGAGAATCGAAGCACCCAACGCCACGGAAGCAATGCAGGGGTAGTTTGTAATCGTATGGTCGGACAAGCCGACGACTGCATCCGGGAATGATTCTTTTAATTCTATTATTGCATTCAAACGAACAAGTTCGGGCGGAGTAGGATAAACATTCGTACAATGCAGCAACGCGTATTGAATTTTAAATTCGCGGAATATTTTTACTGCTTTTCCTATGCTTTCAATTGTGTTCATCCCGGTCGATAAAATAATCGGTTTTCCGTAGGAAGCAACATGTTTCAACAAAGGATAATTATTGCATTCTCCCGAACCAATCTTATAAGCAGGTACATTCATAGATTCAAGTCTTATTGCTGCAGCCCGAGAAAAAGGCGTGGAAATAAATACCATCCCTTTATCATGGACATATTTCTGCATAGCTTTTTCGTCTTTTTCGTTTAATGCGCATAAAGCTATGATATCATAGATTGATTCTTTTGTATGGCCTGGAATTACTTTTTTTGCTTCGCTGCTCATTTCGTCGTAAACAATATGCGTTTGATGTTTAATAAATTCAACGCCCGCTTCGGCGGCAGCGTCAATCATCTGCTTAGCTACTTCAAGAGAACCACCGTGATTAATACCGATTTCGGCAACAATAAGCGGATCAAAATCACAACCGATTTTTCTTCCGGCAATTTCAATAAAAGGATTCATTTTCTCTTCTCACACATTATAAATTTCTGGTTTGTAAAGCTCCAAATTTTTTTTGATCCATTCGATTGTTTCAATTAGCCCATTGTCTAGATTATATTCAGCTATCCAATTCGTATTTTCGATCAGCTTTTTGTTACTGCAATATAATCTTTCGACTTCACTTTTACCCGGTCTTACCCTTTCTTTTTCGGAAATTATTTCAACTTTTCTTCCAACTAAAGATGCAATTTTATTTACTAAATCTATGATTGATATTTCGCTGCTCATACCAATATTTGTTATTTCACCAAATAATTTATCAGATTTAAATATCTCGAAAAAGCCTTTGCAGGTATCTTTAACAAAGGTTAGATCACGAGTTGGTGCAAGATTACCTAGTTTAATTTGTTCATCGCCATTAAGTAATTGTGTAATTACGGTTGGTATAATTGCCCTTGCGGATTGCCTTGGTCCATATGTATTGAAAGGGCGGACAATTTTAACCGGCATTTCAAAAGAACGATAATAACTTATTGCAATTTGGTCAGCAGCAATTTTTGAAGCGGAATAAGGAGATTGACCAACCATAGGATGATTTTCATCTATGGGTATATATTGTGCCGTTCCATAAGTCTCACTTGTTGAAGTCACCAATACTTGTTTGGTTTGTAACTCTTTGGCAGCTTGAAGTATGTTGTATGTTCCTATAATATTTGTTTCAATATAAGCTTTGGGGGAAACATAGGAATATGGAATGCCTATTAATGCAGCGAGATGAAACACGATTTCGCACCCTTTGACCGCATTATATACTGAATCAAAATCGCGGATATCTCCCGTTATAACCTCAACCTCATCCTTAACCTCCGAATTTTCTAACCATCCCCAGTTGTTTTTTGAATTATACCGCACAAATACCTTAACATTGAATCCTTGTTTTACTAGTAATTCAGTTAAATGAGACCCTATAAAACCCGCAGCTCCGGTAATTAGTATTTTCAATTCGCTTTCCTTAAAATAATCTTGAAAAATAGTTCAAAATTGATTTCCCAATAATCTAAGATCCCCGAATGATTAAACCCAATTCATTAAAGCTCTTAAGTTAGCATCTTTTTCTGATAATACTATATCAGCTTTAATGCTCCAGTCAATACCCAGATTTTCACTATTCCATAATATCCCGGATTCATGTTCTTTTGAGTAATAATTATCCGTTTTATAGTTAAACACAACTTCATTGCTTAAAGCTAGATAACCGTGCGCGAATCCTTTGGGTATAAAAAGCTGTTTCCTGTTTTCGTTGCTTAGCTCGATTGATAAGTGTTTTCCGAATGTTGGTGATTCTCTTCTTAAATCTACCGCAATATCCTGAACTCTTCCCAGAACAACACGTACCAGTTTACTTTGTTCATAAGGGGGCATCTGGTAATGCATTCCCCTCAACACTCCATACCGAGAAAAAGACTCGTTTTCCTGGACAAAATTAATTTTGCCTATTTCACTTTCGAATTGGTCTTGTCTGAAACTTTCAAAGAAGTACCCTCGCTCATCTTCAAAAATGTCAGGTTTTATTATGACTAAATCTGGGATTTCAGTTCGAGTGAATTTCATTTATCAAAATGTATGATTGTATGAATGAATGGATGTATGGGTGTATGAATGTATGGATTAGTCCGATGAGTAGTGCGTTTGTAATTCCCTTATGTTATAATCGCTATTCCATGTTTCATTCTTTTTTGTTTTTTCTATGTAAGATTGATTCAATTTGATTAATTTGTTCTCTAAACTGTAGTGAAGAGAATCATATTCCCTGAACCAGACTTCGTCAATTATTTCAGAATTTAATAGAGTAAAAATCTGACTGTAATTCTCTCCTAAGGATGCTAATGCAATATTTACAAATTGGATATTTTCTTTAATTGATCTCCTGCAATATCCTTCTGCAATATTACTCGAAACCGAGAATATTGAATCTTCAACCTGAGCATTTACTTTAAATGAAATTGTTTTAAGCTCTTTCAATTTAAGTTTTACAAAACGATAAAGTGAAACGGCTTCCTGCCATACTTCCAGTTTTCTGAATCCTCTGTTAATATTCCGATTTGTTTCCAGATATTTCTGAGCAACCGAATTCAATCTCTCATCCCCTCATACATCCATTCATCAATACATTCATACAATCATACACTGTTTTCGTTGTTGATTTTTTCAACACTTGACAAAAGTTGTCCATATCACTTATACTTTTGTCTAGAAAAGTGCTCCCTTCCGGTAAGCATCTGAGACGCTTCTGCTAATCTTTCGCCACTTCCGAAGGCAAAGGTAGAGGTAAAGGTAGAGGTTAAGGCTAAAAGATTAAAAGATTAAAAGATCAAGAGACTAAGAGGTTAATGGATTAAAAGATTTCCGCTTTCTTATAAGCGAGTTTAACATGTAAGAGATCTCAGTCACTTCTTTTATTAATTCTATGCTTTTGGTTTCGTTAATGTAATTAATATCTTTTGCAATGTATAATTGAGTTCTCAACTCTCCGGCAGATCCTTTTGCTATAATTAAATAACGTATAAATTCTTTATTAGTGCCCCTTTCAAATCCCTCTGCAATATTTGAGG
>Ga0302251_1000726_pt1 | contig 26384 bp, 22 predicted proteins | sample AAG_RA_Gln_MG_FD_193534 | JGI IMG/M metagenome (GOLD analysis project Ga0302251, IMG submission 193534) | Enriched activated sludge microbial communities from anaerobic digester in WTTP, New Holstein, Wisconsin, United States - AAG_RA_Gln | ecosystem: Engineered > Bioreactor > Anaerobic >...
TTTGAGTATCTCCCTATTTGAAAGAGCGTCCATGTTTCAGCTACTTACATTTTATGATTACACAAGTGACATGGACGAAAACAGTAACCAGCTGAACTTATTCACGGATTATTCCGGACAGTAGTGGTTATTTATGACGAGTTATGAGAAAATCGCTGTACAGTAACCCGCGCGCTCCTTCGCATTTAAAGAGCCGCCTGCGGACAGAACTCCCATAAACACCAGAGAAAGGAGAAAGAACAATGAAGAAACTTGTTTTTGGCGCCATATTTTTTCTGCTGATGAGTTTCTCGACTGCTCCGGCAACGGCGGCGGTAGACATCAGCATTGGAATTTCTCTTCCCCCGGTAATTGCTTTTACCGCTCCGCCGCATGTCGTAGTATTACCCGACACCGATGATGTTTACGTTATTCCGGAAATAGGTGTAGACATCTTTTTCTGGAGCGGCTGGTGGTGGCGTCCGTGGGAAGGCAGGTGGTACCGTTCTCATTACTATGACCGGGGATGGGTTTATTACAACGCCGTTCCACGGTTTTATTATGACGTGGACCCGGGCTGGCGAAGATATTACGTAGAACGCAGATGGTATGGACATCCCTGGTACTATGAGCGTATTCCCCATCAAAGGCTTCAACAGAATTGGAAAGGCTGGCGCAACAATCGATACTGGGAAAGGAAGAAAACGTGGGACGTCCGTAATTATAAACCCCGAACGCAGCAGCAGAGGCATGAAATAAGGGATCAACGTCAAAAGCAGTATCTGCAGAGGCCCGATGTTCAGCGGCATCAACAACAGCAACAACAGCTGAGACAGCAGCAGCCTAAGCAAATTCAGCAAAGGCAGGAAATTCAGCGGGAACAGCCAAAGCAGATGCAGCAGAGGCAGGATATTCAACAGCAGCAAAAACGGCAGCAGGAGATGAGGCAGCAACAGCAGAAGCAAATTCAGCAAAAACGCGAAATTCAGCAGGAACAACAAAGGCAGATGCGGCAGAGGCAGGATATTCAACAGCAGCAAAAACGGCAGCAGGAGATAAGGCAGCAACAACAGAAACAAATTCAGCAAAAACGCGAAATTCAGCGGGATCAACCGAGGCAGGTGCAGCAAAGACCCGCCGATATGCAGCGTCCACAGCAACAGCAACAGCAACAGGAGATGAGACAGCAGCAGCAACAAAGACAGCCGGTGCAGCGAGAACAGATGCAGCGACCGCAACAGCCGCAACAGGAAAGAGGACAACGCCCTCAGCAGCAACAATAAATAATTCGAAGAGAATGACCAGGACAGGTGATCTGTTCAGAAGAATTGAAACAATGAAAAGGAGGAATTGATGACGGGACGGAAGATATTATTGATGATTTCATTTGTGTTTTTATCTGTCTTCTCAGCGGCAATCGTTTCAGCCGGTGATTTTGACTGGATGAGGGATTTTAATATTCAGGCTCGGGCGGATGCCGATGGATTCAGGGCAAGACTGGCCACCCGTTTCCAAATCGGCGATGCCCGCATCAGTGCGGTTCTCGGCAACGTTCCCAGCCCGGGGGATGCTTATATGGTGTTCCGGCTGGGCGAAATGTCACATCATCCGCCGGAAGAGGTCCTGGGCGTATATAAGGCGCATAAAGGAAAAGGATGGGGCGTCATAGCCAAGCAACTGGGAATCAAACCGGGATCGCAGGAATTCCATGCTCTGAAAAGAGGACATGATTTAGGCGGAGACTTCGGCGGCGGCAAAAAAGCCGGCAAGGACAAAAAAGATAAAAAAGACAAGAAAGACAAGAAGGCGGTTAACGATTCCGGGAAGCACAACGGAAGAGGCATGGATGACGAAGGCTACACGAGAGATATAAGCAATGGACCGGGTAAAGGACACTGGAAAAAATAATTTGCATCTCAAATACATAGTCCTCTTAAATTCAAACCGCGGGCGATGATGGCATGCTCATCCCTGTAAAACAACTCAGGCAGGATCAGAAATGAACCTGCCTGTTTTTTTCCTGCCATCAATCAGCCACTGCAGCGCCTATTTTCTGAACAGCCAGAAAATAATCGTCAGGATTATACTGATGACAATTAATTCATTGAAATAAAGAACGCAACTCCACCGAGGATTGATTACCAAGATGAACATAATTCTTATCCAGCCAGGCCGCCGCGGTTTTTCTTCCGATATGGAATAGATGCAGCAGAAAGCTCCATTCCGCATTCTGTTTGCTGGAGGCATTCAGGGGTTTTAATTCCTTTTCCGCATTGATTACGTGGATGAGCATTTTTTTATAATGGACAGGGTCGATGCTTTCTTTATCCAGCAGCCGGCCGACAAATTCTATCGCCCGCAGTTCTTTCATCAGTGCGCCGTTAAAAGTGATTTCGTTTACGCGGTTGATGATTTCCTGCGCATTTCTGGGTATTTCATCTCTCTGCACGGGATTGGTCTGCACGATAATGACGTCCCGCGAAGTGCAGTTATAGGCAAACGGGTAGAGCACCGGGTTACCCATGTAGCCGCCGTCCCAGTAAGCGTCACCGTCGATCTCCACCGCCTGAAAGAGCTGCGGGAGACAGGCCGAGGCCATTATCATGTCGAGGGTTAACTCGGTTCGTTGAAAAACTCGCACTCTGCCCGTTTTGACGTTTGTGACCGCAACAAACAATTTCATCAGGTCACAGCTGCGCACTCTTTCAAAATTTACCTGCCGCGCCAGCAGACACCGTAACGGATTGATATTCAGAGGATTCAAAAGATACGGCGACGCCAGTTGTCCCAGCAGCCCGAACAGCAGATAGCCCGGTGAATTATCGAGGTTCCAGTTGCCGCTGACAAAATTAACCGGCATCCTTTTAATGGGGCTGTATTGAGCGGCGTCGCTTACCGCCTTCCAGAACTTCCTTAATGCCCGCCTTGCGCCTTCCTTCCCGTCCTGCATAAGGCCGTCGGCAATAACAACCGCATTCATCGCCCCGGCGCTTGTACCGCTGATCGCCTCTATTTGAATGCTCTCATCTTCCAGCAACCGGTCAAGAACACCCCAGGTAAAAGCACCGTGCGCGCCGCCGCCCTGTAAAGCCAGATTGACGCTTTTTTTGGCCTGCGATCTTGTGTAAACAGGTCGTGCATCAATATTCTTATTTTTATCCGCAACAGCTGGCAGCTCTTCTACGGCGTCTTTTATAACCGGGTAGCCTGCCTTCTCCCAGGCCTTCACGCCGCCCCAAAGCACTTTGACATTGGTGTAGCCCAGATTCCGGTACTGCTCTGCCCGCCGGACAGAAGTCGCCTGCTCCGGTCACGCGCAGTAAAAAATAATCTCCCGTTTTTTTGCTTTTCCGGCCAGCCGGGATTCAAAGTCCTTTAGGGAAATCGCCCCCGCGAGGTTATATTTTAAAAACTTTTCCTCTTCCTCATAAGCGCTCACCAGCAGTGTCCTGCCCGTCTTTATTTTTTTATAAGCGTCATCCGCCGAAATTATTGTCAATTCAGCCATAATCTGTTTTTCAGCCCTTGGAAAAATTAGAGAAAAAAGTTTCCATCGCCAGTTTGGCGTATTCACCCGCCCTTTCGCCGATAAACTGCTCATGAACAACCACCGCGGATACAACGATTGCGTGTCTCGTGCGGGGGTCGCGGGCGAAGCCGACGAACCAGTCAAATCTCGGATTGTTGTTAATGCTGCCGGTTTTACCTCCGATATGGAGATCTTTAAGGACCTCATGGCGGTCATAACCTTTGAACTGTTTTTGCGCCGTTCCGCCGGCGATGGTTGCCTGCATCATTCGATAGAGTTCCCTCGAAGCTTTTTCCGATATCACCCTTTGCGCCGAATGATCCGAACGCTTGTATAAGATCTGATTATCAGGGCCGATGATGCTTTCCACTATTGTCGGCATCCTCATTTTGCCTTCATTCAGAACAGTAGTGACTATCATGGCGCCGTGCAGGGGAGAAATAGTGGTTGATGTGTTAAATCCGCTGGCGATTTCCGCCTGATTGTACGGTTCTTCTCCAACGACAATGTAACTCGGTTTGACCGGAAGATCAAAATCGACGGGTTTGTTAAATCCAAAGCGAACGGCGTAATCCTCGATTTTTTCTTTGCCCAGTAATTCGATCCCAATTTTGCCGAAAACCGGATTCACCGACTGGGCAAAGGAATCTTCCAGCGAAATGGTATGAGTGTAGCGCTTGTTCGTCTCCTTTAATTGCCCCCGGTATAAGGTATGCTTTTGTCCGCTGTAAGTGACCAGGGAGTCACTGTTGAGTCCCCGTGCGTCGACAGCCGCCGCCGCGGTGATAATCTTGAAAATGCTGGCTGCCGGAAACTGATCGCTGATGCAGGTATTGTGTGTCGGATTCTGCCTGTCGAAACTCACCATGGATAAAACCCTGCCCGTCTCCGCCGACAGAACGACTATGCCTATGCAGCGGGAAGTATATTTCTCCCTGGCCATCATTTCTTCCACTTTGGAAAGAAGCGCCTTCTGTAAACAAGAATCTATACTTGTTTCCACACGACAAATCCGGCCTTCGAGCTCAGTGGTGAAAGCTGGTTTCCTTATATTCACAAAGGACTTTCCGTCCAGGCAGCTCAACAATTTTTTCGACGAATTTTCCTGCCGGAAACCTGTTTTACCGACGGCAGGTGGGTTTTCCTGCTGTTGAGTCTTTGATGCAATCATGACCGCACCCTGCACCAGCCCGTATCCAACCGCCGTTATCGTCAGAACAATCAACGCGAATTTTACGAATACTGTTTTCAGGCGCGATTGGCGACGCCTTTGATTTTTCAGGATTTCCTGATAATCCCGCCAGTTTGGTCTTCGGGGGGATTGTTTTTTCCTGGAAAAAAGCTTCATGTGTAATCCTCTATATAAAGCCGGAGTTTTGCCTGGCGCCATCGGCCGTCGGCAGAAAACTCCTTTATTGTTTCAGAACAAGTTATTTTCAACATAATCTCTCTTCAATATTTTTACCACAAGTTTAATTATAGTTCAGCTGTTTCTTATCTTCAACTCCAACCGCACGAAATCTTTCTTTTTACTTGACAGAATTGGTGCGCCCTTCTATCGTTAAAATAAGTATTTTTTCATATTAAACCCAAGGATGGACGCTTATGGCCACGAGTAGGGGGAAAAACAGAGAGAATGATCATGTACGATAGAAGAGACGATAATATATCCGGATATTCCCCGACAGGTAATCACCGCAGCAGTTTTCAAAGCAGGAACTGGTTCTCTCTCCGGAAACTGCTGCTTCTTTTGCTGATCCTGCTGCTGCCCGTTTCGTCAGTTGCTGAAAACGTCAACTGCAAGCGCCTGCCCTTTTTGATGGAAAATCTCCTGGACAACCACTATTCATTGAAAAACGTAACGGGAGAAATTTTAACTCGCGCCGTCGATCAGATGATCAAGAAGCTTGATCCATCCAAAACGGTGCTTTATGAGTCCGATATAAAAAGGTTAAAGCCGCTTTTACGAAGTCTGTTTGTTAATGCGCGGCGAGGCAATTGCACGGCGCTGCACCAGGTTTATGACCTGTTGGTCCAACGCGCCCAGGAAAATGAGGACATTGTCAAAAATATTCTCGGACCGGGCTACAAGCTGGATGAGACTGTGGAGCTCAATGTAGACGTGCGTAAGCGCTCCTATTTGCAAACCAGAGCGGAAAAACAGGAGCTTTTGAAAAAAATCGTCCATTTCCAGATCGGAAACAGCCTCATGGCAGGCATCGATCTTGATGAAGCCAAAAAGCAGCAGCTTCACCAGTATAAACTGCAGACAAAGCGGATAGTCGAGGATGATCCCGAAAAGCTGATCACGGACGTTGCCGAAGCTTTCGCGCTTGCTCTCGATCCTCATACCAGCTATCTTTCACCCGACAACTTCGAAGACCTCCAGATTCACATGCAGCTTTCTCTGGAGGGTATCGGAGCGGTTCTCAGCAGCGACAACGGCTTTACCGTAATTGAAGAATTGATCCCCGGCGGAGGCGCCGAGCGCTCGGGCCTGCTGAAATTGAAAGACAAGATTATCGCTGTCGCCCAGGATCGGGAAAAGCCCGTTAACGTCATCGACATGAACCTGCGCGACGTCATCAAAATGATCCGCGGCAAAAAAGGCACAAAAGTAACGCTGACAATACTGCGCCAGGAGAAACAGACGAAACGCTTCAACGTCACCATCACCCGCGACAAGGTTGACATCAAGGAGCAGGAGGCCAAGATCGAGTACCATACGCGGACGGCTGCGGACGGCAGGCAGTACCGCTTCGGTGTCATCGACCTCCCTTCTTTCTACGGCAACGAAAGCGAAAATAAATCCTGTTATGAAGATGTAAAAGATCTCCTCACCGCAGCCAGACTTCAGCAGGTGGATGGAATTGTACTGGACCTGTCGCGCAATGCCGGCGGACTGCTTAAAGAATCGCTGCGCCTGGTCGGTCTTTTCATTGATCGGGGAGGAATAGTGGCGACAAAGGACAGACGAGGACAGGTTACTATTCTGGCCAGTGGTTCAGCGGCGACGGGCATGAAAAACGGCAAACGCAAGGTCATTACATTCCCGCCGGAAGATCGCGATTCGCTCTACCTTGGCCCCCTCGTGGTACTGACAAGCCGCCTGAGCGCCTCGGCCAGCGAAATCGTGGCAGGTGCTCTCCAGGACTACCATCGGGCCGTAATCGTCGGATCGGACCATACCTTCGGCAAAGGATCCGTGCAGATGTTGATGCCCCTGCCCCTGAACCTGGGCGCCATATCAGTCACCACGGCACTTTATTTTCTGCCCGGCGGCCAGTCAACACAGAATACGGGCGTCGAAGCGGATGTAAAACTGCCCGCCTGGTTTATTCTCGACGATTTTGGCGAGAAGTCGCTCGACTACCCGCTTCCGGCTCAGGCAATTACGAGTTTCCTCAGCCTCCGGGGAAGCCAGACACTTTTGTGGAAACCTGTAAATCGGTACATGATCACGGAACTGGCCGCGAGATCCAAAACGAGGGTCGCCAAAGACGAGAAATTTGCCGAGATTATCAAAAGCAATAAAGAGGCGGCGGGCAAGAATGGTTTAATCAGACTTGCTGATTTGCGCAAGGAAATGGACAAGAAAAACGGCGACACTAAAAAGGACGAAACACTCACCGAGGCCAGGCAGAAAGCCCGCGAGCGGTATGCTCCTTTCGTGAATGAAAGCGTCAATGTTCTGCTTGATATGGTGACAATGGATTCAGCCCCGACAGAGCCTGCTTCCACGCAAACTGAAGCAGCTTCACGGCGTTTTTAAACGGCACGGCGGCTCTATACCCCATTGGATTTTATGCTGGGCAATAACATCCGTTTTGATGCCGGGACCAAAAAGAACCAGATACCAGAACAAGGGGTTGCAACCCCTTGTTCTACACAGAGCCTCTCATCAACGGGGAAAAGAAACCGCATCTCCGTCGGCATCCCGCCATACGGCAAAGGTTTCACGATATTCCCTTATCCTGTCATAACTCAATTTCGCCGTGTGCGTGCAGGGAATATACGCCTGTTGAAAAAGGATATTGCCCAGAGGGTCAATGACGGCCGAATCGCCGCTGTAAGCAATGCCGTTGCCGTCTTCGCCCACGCGGTTCACCCCGACAACATAGACCTGGTTTTCCACAGCCCTCGCCGGCATTAAAAGCTTCCAGTGCGGAGCGCGCCTGGCCGGCCAGTTGGCGACAAAGACGGCTACGTCATACTCGTTGGCGATATTCCGCACCCAGACGGGGAAGCGCAGGTCATAGCAGATGAAAGTACGCAGCTTCCAGCCTTTTACCTCGACGGTGAGATGACTGTTTCCCGGTGAAAACACCTTATGCTCGCCCGCCATGCGAAAGAGATGTTTTTTGTCATAGGTCGCCAGTCCGCCGTCCGGTTGCGCCCAGAGGAGCCGGTTAAAATATTTCCCGCCTTCCTCGATAATCACGCTCCCCAGAATATGGGCATTCTTTTGCCTTGATTTATGAACTATCCAGGAGACCGCAGAGCCGCTCATGTGCTCAGCCACTTTTGATGCGTTCATGGTGAAGCCGGTGGTAAATGTCTCCGGAAGGATAATGACATCAGTTGTTTCAGAAATGTCATCTATTTTCTTGTCCAATGCCGCCAGGTTGGCGTCTATGTCCTCCCAAACCAGTTGTGTCTGGATCAATGTAACTGTCAAATCTTGCATAATTTCTCCGCAGCTTTAATCAGGGTTTCATCTTTTTTGGCAAAACAGAACCGCAGCGTCTTGTGGTCATCTCCCCGGGAGTAAAAAACCGAGGGAGGAATAGCCGCCACTCCATATTCCGTCGTCATCCTCCTGGCAAAATCAATATCATTCTCATCGCTTATGGATTCATAGGAAAGCATCTGGAAATATGTCCCCCGGCAGGGCAGAGGCTTAAACCGGGAGCCCTGAATCAGGGATAAAAACAGATCCCGTCTTTCCTGGTAGAAATTCGCCAGAGTAAGATACTTTTCCTTCTTCTCCATGAATTCGGCATAGGCCCACTGGATCGGGGTATTGGAAGCATAGGTTACAAACTGGTGGACTCTTTGAAATTCCTCCGAAAGCTGCCTGGGGGCCAGACAATAGCCCAGTTTCCAGCCGGTGGTGCTGTAGGTTTTGCCGAAAGAGCTGATAACGAAGCTCTGCTGAGCGAGATCCGGATACCTGGTGATGCTTTCGTGACGATTGCCGTCAAACACGATATGTTCATAAACTTCATCGGAAATGATAAGGATATTCGTATCGGCAACAACCTCCGCGAGGGCCGCCATATCTTCGGGACCAAGTACTGTTCCGGTCGGATTGTGGGGTGAATTCAAGATTATAAGTTTTGTCTTTGCGGTTATCGCATCCTGCACTTCATTCCAGTCAACATGATAGTCCGGATGCTTCAAGGTCACATAAACCGGGATGCCGCCGGAAAGCAGCACATCGGGGGCATAGGCATCATAGGCCGGCTCGAACAGGACAACTTCATCTCCACGATTCACCGCACAGCTGATGGCGGAAAAGATGGCCTCCGTCGCCCCGGAGGTAACGGTGATTTCCGTCTCCGGATCGTAAGACGCCCCGTAAAGCTCTTCTGTTTTTTCCGCAATGCGCCGCCTTAAAACCGGAACTCCCTGCATGGGGGCATATTGATTATACCCCAACTCCATGTATTTGCGGACCAGATCACAAAGTTCCGGGTCTACGTCAAAATCGGGAAAGCCCTGGGAGAGATTGACGGCTCCCGTATCGCCCGCCAGTTTGGACATCACGGCAAAAATCGTAACGCCGACATTCGGTAGTTTGGAACTAAGCGTAATCATTTGGCTATTTCCTTTCCCGTCATTTCAAATCACCTTCCACCAGGGCGCAGCCAGCACGGTGGGCGTCAACCATTCGATCTTTGCGCCGTCATACAGCAGCAATCCCCTGCGCGCGTCCGCGCCGTATTCCTGCTGAAAAGCAATCAGGTTGGCGGCGTCTTTTATCCTGAGCTTAGTTGCTGATTTTATCTCGATGGGCATGACCTTTCCTTCCGTTTCGATCAGCAGATCCACTTCCTCGCCTGTTGTCGTCCGCCAGTAGAGGATTTCCGTATTCGGCAACCTGCCTGCACGCCAAACCAGAAGATCAAGCAACACCAAATTTTCAAGATGTACACCGGTCGGTTCAGCTGCTCCGGAAAGGTATAGCGCTAATCCCACATCGCCCCAATACAGCTTGGGGGATTTGAGAAGACGCTTGGTTCGGTTTACCGAGTATGCGGGCAGACGCACCAGCAGATGCGACGTCTCCAGCAGATTGAGATAGCGGTGCACGGTGGGTTGCTTCAAAGACAGATCGCGGGCTATCTCTGTTTGATTGGTGATCTGCCCCAGATGCAGACAGGCCGCCCGCATCAAACGACGAAAATCCGGAAGGGCGGCGATGGAGGAAAGCATCTGAAGATCTCGTTCCAGATAGGTCTGGACATAGCCGTCAAACCATATTTTCCAGTCATCAGCTGCAGCCAGGTGCAGAGCAGGTGTCGGAAATCCGCCACGCTTGGCAAATTCCCGCCAGTCTTCCGGCTGTGTATCGTCGGCGGCTAAGATTTGCGGCCAATCGCCTTCTTTTGCGGTAAGCATTTCCTCCCACATTCCACAATGACCAAGCCCTAACTGCTCTCGCCGGGTCATTGGACGAAGGGTAAGGTAGCTGGCACGACCGGCCAGTGATTCGGAAACACCATGCATCATAAGCAAATTGGCCGATCCGGTCAGCAAAAACCGGCCTGGTTGCCGGTTGGCATCGATAGCCCGCTTCACAGCGAGCAGCAAGTCCGGTTCTCGTTGAACCTCGTCCAGCGTCACGTTCGCTGCACCCACCGTCAGGGCATCCGGGTTTTGCCTGGCCAGATCAAAAACATCCATGTCATCAAGAGAAAGGTAGGAACGCTTTTCCGGTGTTAGCTTTTTGACCAGGGTGCTCTTACCCGTCTGCCGCGCCCCGGTCACGACAACGGCAGGCATTACTTTCAAGCGTTGATTTAAGGCGTTCATCATATGCCGGGGATATGTATTATTATTCATGGCGTGAATTATATCCATTCATAAGAATATTTTCAAGTGTTAATAAATGCTTATCGGGCGCTTCTGCCTGCACCGGAAGTTCCACAAAGTCGCAGTTCACGCTGGCCACACCGAAAACCAATTCAGGCAGTCTTTCGCAACAGCCTTTTCACGACCCGCATATTTTTCCGATCATCCTCTTCCGACTTTTTGGGAGTTTCCATTATAAAAGGAAGTGTTGATAATCGGGGGTGGTTAAGTAAGAGACGAAAACTCTTCCGGCCGATGAGTCCCTGACCGATATGATCGTGCCGGTCGACGCTGGCGCCGCAGGTTGCTTTGGCATCGTTCAGATGAATCAGCCGGAGGCGCTCCCATCCCAGATATACTTCGAATTCCGCCAGGGTAGCGGCAATGCCCGCGGCCGTGGCCAGATCGTAGCCCGCTCCCCAGGCATGGGCGGTGTCGAAGCAGATGCCGATGCGATCCTGATTTTCGATCATGTCCATGATGCGGGCAAGGTGCGGAAAACGCGATCCAACCTCAGTGCCCTGGCCGGCCGTGTTTTCCAGGAGCAGCAGCGGTTTTCCGGCAGTGTTGCCGCCGACCCGGTTAATCGCTGCAGCCACGCGGAAAAATGCCTCTTCTTCCGAGAAACTTCCCCGGTGCCCCACATGCAGGACAAGATACCCGGCCCCGAGCTGTCCGGCCCGTTCGAGCTCATCTCTCAGCATGGCCACGGAACGCTCGTAAAGAGTATCATCCGGTGAGGCAAAATTCGGCAGGTAGGGCATGTGAACAACGAGGGGATCGATGCCGTAATCGGCCAGCGTGGAACGGAATATTGCCGCTTCGTCAGGATCGATGGCCCGGGGCGGGGCCCATCCCCGGGGATTTCTGGTGAATATCTGCATGGTCCGGCAACCGAGCCTTCGGGCTTTTTCTGCAGCCGCCACAAACCCTTCACTGATGGAGATATGAAAACCAAGACGAGTCATTGATCGCTTGGACCGTCACCTCAGGAACGGCCGGAAATGCTCGATATTCAGCTTTCTCCCGGCCACGGCCCGCCCGATTCTCTGAAGATCTGTTATATTTTCTACGGAATCAAGTTTCTGTACATTTTCGGGATTGATATCGGCAAGCCCCAGGGCGGCAAGCCCCTCCGCCGTCAGCTCCGCATTGTATCTCATGTAGGTAAAGAGCTTCGCGGGCAGCGGACCTTTTTTGCCGATCATGCTTTCCACCTCGCGGTCTATGAGATCACCGGACAGGCACTTGCCAAAGGCGCGACAGAGAAAGTCCTGTTCGTTCAGGGCGGCAAACATGAGAGCCGAAGGAATGGAAGCCGCGTTGTAAAAGAGGTTCATTTCATCGGGCACGAGGTTTTCGTTGGCCTTGGCGTTTGTTCCGGTGCCGACGGAAACGATCAGCATTTTATCCTCGCCCGTGGGCCATTGCATATTGTATGGTTCCAGAGTCGCCATGAGAAAAGCCATGAATGCAGGATTATTGTAAGTAGTTACCCCGCCGTCGACGAAAATGAACTCACGTTCGCCCAGCTTGATGACTTCGGGCGGGAAATAGACCGGAGCGGCGGTGCTGGCCCGTACCAGCTGCCAGAGGGGAATGTTCAGATTGCAGTCCTTACGCGAAGTATCGTTGTACTTTGCCCGGGGGTTGTTGGACAAAGGCCAGGGTGAATCCGTCGTGGCGTTGCGCATGACGATCAAAAGGAGGGTTTTCAATTTGTCGCTGCCAAAGGTTGTGTCGGACCCGACAACCTCCCGCAGCATGTCCGACAGTTTTTCGTCTTCATACTTGTAGCGGAACCTCTTCAGAATGAAGGCCTTATCGAACATTTCCTTGCCGCTGCCGATATAAAACTCCCGGATTTTGGCCACGGGCATCCCCAGCGAGATGCACGTCGCGATAATCGCCCCCGTGCTGGTACCGGCAACGTAATCGAAATAATCGGCAAGCACGAAGTCTTCACGTCCCAGAGCATTCCGCAGCATCTCCTCGATCCCGGCCAGAATCTCGACAGTCATCATCCCGCGTATCCCGCCGCCGTCAAGCGCCAGAATTTTCTTTGGCCCGTCCGCATTAATCCTGTCCCTGTATGACATGGCATTTCCTCCTTGTTTTTTTCAACAACGGAAATCAGCGCAACAGAACACCGCTCTAGCCCTGCAAATGTTTCAGCGGTGAATTCGCCAGAAGAGTCTTCCATTTGTCGAGCCGCAGTTGTGTGCTTTCTATCCAGTCCGGAGAGCAGACACTCCTGGCTTCCCGCTCCCATTGAGCAGCCTCTACATCGTCTTCCAGTCCTACAGCCGCCTCCCACATGGTCGCAAATATCCAATACCGGTCGGATTCGATAGCCGGTCCATTTTCCAGGGCTCTATGGCAGATGTTGAGCAACTCACGCAGTATCCGGCGACCCTGAATAAAATCGGCGATCGCTTCGGCATATTCACCGGCTTTCTCCTGCAGCGCCGCGCGGACATTCAGCAGAATAGCCAGATTGATCCCGCTGTAATTGACCTGATTCAAATAATGCCCTTTCTCCTGAACACCAACCTTCAGACAAAATCCTCTTTCATAGGCTCCGATGGATTCCTCCAGGTGGGACGGGTCATTCGTGATTTCCCAGAGATGTTTGTGTACAGCTCCCCAAAGCCCGAGCACTTCGGGATCATTGGTGCTTTCGGGATTAAGCGTCTCGAGAATTGAACGGGCTTCTTCCAGTGCGGTCTTCTCGTCCGGTTGCCTGCTCTTGTATGTCGCCAGCACCAGTTGCTCCACCAGATATTCATCATGCGGACGTTTTTCACGCATCATTTGCAACAGAGTCTTCGCCAAAGAAAAATCCCGGTTCTTCTTTGCTTCATTGACCGCATCGAAGAGCACTTTTAAGCTTTGTTCAGACTGATCAGGCAAACCGGATGCCGACGCTGCCTGTGGTAATTTTTCCGCTGCTGTTTCTTCAACAGGCGGACGCAGGTTGCTCAGAAAGGTGTAGATGGGACTGTCCGTTTTTTGCGAGTCTACAATCTCTTGAATGGCTTCCTTCAGCTCTTCCTTGAAGCGTCGAGCTTCGCTGACGCCGATATCCTCACCCAGATGCTTATAACGGCGAATGACAATATGGCTGAAATCGAATGGATTTTTGAACTTCTCTTCAGCAACGATGATGGTCGCGTAGGGCCGGAGACCATACCGGACTCCCAATTCATATGCGGCATTAACATTGTAAGTGGACAAATCGGCGATGACGAGATCCGCATGAAGAATCTGCTCATACATGGGAACATCGATTGTTCCGGAATGAACAATTTCGTCTGCCCGCAGGCATTGCAGGCCTGCCTCTTCCACGGCTTCCTTGATCACTTGATACGACGCATCAAGATTCAGTTTACGGCCGTCCGTCAAATCAGTCTTCTCACCGAAACCTTGAACAACCAGGCATGTTTTCTTTTCCTGCATATCATCCGGCTGGGGCATAAGATTATCCACCGATTGTTTTTTGATATTTGATTTTGCTAAAGAACCTGCTTTTTCAAGAAATAAGTGTAGAGAAGGCAGCCTTGTCTGTCAAGAAAATCTTGGCCGCGGAGATTACCTTGACATCGAAGATTAATTTTTATTATACTTTTTGCCGATAAAAGAAATTGAATATCTGAGGAGGATTCTTTTATGAAAAGGAAATTAATTGCATTTTTAGTGATTTTCGCCCTGATCACGAGTGCGGCGCCAGCCATGGCCAGAGACATCGATGAAGCAGATATTATTGCGGATGCGTTGTTTGTAAGACCGGTGAGTTTAGCCGCCACTGTGGTAGGTTCTGTGATATTCGTCGTTGCCTTACCATTTTCCATTCCGTCCGGCAGTGTAGGAACAGTTGGACAAGAGATCGTCGTGGCTCCCGCCAAGTACACTTTCGTCCGACCGTTGGGTGATTTCGACTATAACCCATAAAGGGCAGCGCATAGCAGCCATTAGCTGAAATAACTTGTTATTTCAGTTTTTTATTCGATTTTCACAAAAAGCTGCATTACGGTCTATACTTTCAGGGTATAGATAAATAAATTTTTCGATGTATTTATTTTAGGAAACAAATCGCTTATAGTGCCTTAAAATCGGATGGTAGTAATTGCTCCATACACGTTCATATTGAAGAGATAAAGTGTCGTAAAAAAAGCAAGTAGATTTGATCGTAGAACAATTGAAGTTCTTTAAGAAAGTAGAATTAATCGAGATTCTGCGATGCGCGTATAGAGTCTGTTCTCCTGGATGTTAACAAAAATTTAAGCGCAGGGTCTTTGTGGTGATTATCACCCCTAAAAGGCCAAGTATTAAACAATGAACTCCAGGTTGAAAGAAAAGACGGCATAGGCGGGTCTCGTTAAGTCCCTCGCCAGAGAATATAATTCTTCGCGGGGGTTTTTTTTGACCGCCTAGTCCTTCAGCCGACAGCCACTTTTTAGTAAAGTCGAATCTTTCCGGTTATTTCAACTTGAAATCTACCCTGCTCATCTTCGCCTTTTCTTTTTTCTCCGCAGCAAGTGTTTTCGGCTCGACAACGAAAATTCGGGCGGACTCTATTTCACCGGATTTCAGAATCAACTCCTTTACACTTTGTGCGCGCCGTATGGCCAGTTGGCGCAAATCACTTTCCGTCACGGCAACATTGGTAATCATTAATTTTTCCATTTCTTCTTTCGGCAGTTTTTTCTGCAATCCCAGTGCTGTGCGTGGTTTGGGAAACTTTTCGGCGTCGTAAGCTTTCTTCAGGTATTTGTCGTATTCGGCCGGAGATACAAAACCCTCTTCAGCAGATTTTTCCTGTTCCGCCCTGGACAAGGTTTCTTTAATTTTCTGCGCCCTGATTTTACGATTAACAATGGCTTTTTTCAGACCTTCCCGGTCATTTTCCGGATCAACATACCCTTCAATATCCAGCTTCAGCTGCGGTCTCTCGCTGAGGGCCTTGACAAGAGCGTCTACTTTTTTAAGATTTTCTTCAGCAACCCTGGAACTGCCGTAATCGAACTCGACAAAACTCAATTCCTCACCGCCGCCGGTAATCGATGATAGGAGGGCAAAGGGAGCGGTAAGGGCTTTGGTAATGAGATTCACTATAACCTGCCAGATAATCGGCCAGACCCTGAATTTCGGATCATCCAGGCTCCCCGAAACCGGTATATCCAGATTAATCTGGCCGTTGCGGTCGGTAAGAAGCGAAACGGCCAGCCGCACCGGGGCCTTGACGGCATCCGGGCTTTCCACCTTGTCACCAAGGGTTAATTGGTCAAAGAAAATCTTGTTTTTCGCATCGAGTTTTCTCTTCTCAATCAGATATTCGACGGAAAAAGTAAGTTTTCCCTTCGTAATCGGGTGGCCGAGATATTTGCTCGAATAAGGCGTAACCGGACTCAGCTCGATATTGCGGAAATCGACTTTTACATCGGCGTAAAGGTCTTTTATCAAGGGATTGATTTTGCCTTTTATTTCCACGGGAGAACCATAGCCCAAATTACCCTTCAGGTTAACAGTGGCGCGTGATATTTTCTCCGTCGAAAGCCCTTTGACGCTGCCGCCCATATTCAGCATCCGGACGGAATAATTGGGTTTAATAAAGCGATCCCGGAAATCAATGGTGCCGCCTTGAAAAGTTACCGTACCGATTTTAATATTTTTAGCTATTTCCTCCTGTTTTCCTGTTTGTTTTTCCTTTTCTTTCTTTTTTGAATCGGCCTGCGCCGCCGCCTGTGCTTTGGCCGTTTTCTTCTCCCCGCCGCCGACAATGTTTTGCAGATTCAGAGTACCGTCGGGATTAATTATAATGCGAACAAAAAAGTCCGTCAGCGAAATGCCTTTGATGTCGAGGAAAAAGGGATTGTAGCCGGCCTGCAGCGACTCAAAATAGAGCTGTTTCCATTTGAGAAAATCGTTGGCATATAATTCGTCCACAACGGCAAGGTCGGATACGTAGAGTTTACCAGCATATTTTACCTTGGGCGGTTCTTTCCCTTTTACGGCCAGAGAAAGTTTCCCGGCAGTCGAAACAGACCCCTGCTTGACGCTCGCCTTAAGCAGATCGGCAAAATAAGGCTGGAAAGTCCGGATAGCGATATTTTTCACGTCCAGGTTAAGATCAGCGGATAATGGTTCAATACCGATCTGCCCTTTGGCGGCGACACTCCCTTTTTTTTCTACATTCAAAAACAGATCAACATCACCCTTCGCATTCTTGGCCGTGGAAAACTTTTTGGCGTTAAGCCTAAGCGGCTCAATTTGGAACACCGTTTTTTTGGCGGGTACGGCATCCGTGAGTGTTAAACTGACCACTTCCAGCTGAAAATCATCGATTACAAGTTTCAGCGGTTTTTCCTCTTTTTTTTCTTTTTTGGGCGTTTCCACCAGTTTGAGCAAATTAACTTCTCCGGCCTTGTTTCGTTGCACGACCAGTTCAATACCCTTGGCGGATACACGGGTCAGATGAATGTCAGAATTGAGCGGCTGGGCTTCGGCAATGGTGCAATTCAGCGCCGGCAGCCGCAGGATTTTCTCATTTTGCAGCGAATCAACAACAACTTTCTTCAGCGCCAGATCGCCTGCTATCTTGATGGCCGGCTGCTTGCCTTTTTGCATAACAAAATTGATTTGCAGCTTTGTATCCAGTTTGGCCGCGTTCAGTTTCAAATTCATTTTCACCGGAACGTACTGCAAATAAAAAGGTATATCCAGGTCACTGAAATCAATATCGAAAGCAGTTTCGCGGGAATCGAGAAAAGGCTTTGTTTTTCCCTGAACATCAAAAGGACGGCCATTGATGTTTGCCGAAAATTTCGGCACCACATAATTATCTATGTGGTGCTCCATATTGGAAATTGCCGGTATGGCCAGATTCATGTTGCGGACTGTGTGGCTGGTTTTTTTAGGGGTATCCTGAAAATCAATGCTGCCGTCGATGATCTGAATATTGTTCAAGGAAAAATAAAACGGCTCCGACTCCGCCGCCGGTTTTTTTTCTCCCTTGGGCAGCAAGTCGGAAAAATTGTAGACATTACCTTCCCTGCGGATGATATTGATATAGGGTTTGGTAAGTTTCACTTCCTCCAGAATTAATTTTCGCTGGAAAAGCGAAGACACTCCATAAATGTTCATGAACAATTCATCAAAAGAAACGAAAGGATTGGGCGCTGCAACGGGTTCATTGATTTTAAGACCCCGGATAGTCACGGAAAGGGTGTAAGGATTGATACTGATTTTTTCGACTGATACCTGCCTGTGTAAAGCGGCGGAAAACTTTTCCAGGGCGATCGGCTTAATAACCACAGGCAGAATCAAAAAACCGATGATGCTCACAAGAACAAAAAAAACCGCCAGACCGATTAAGATTTTCTTCCACAGCGCCATAAAATAATCCTCCCAATTATTAAATTGCGCGGCGATTTCAGTTCACTCTTCGCCGAGTGCTTCGAGGTCTGCCAGATCTTTTTTCCGGCCGGTTGCGCGTTTGTTGGCTATGTATTGTTCCCTGCCCAGAAAAAAAACGGGAACATTACCATATAGACCTTCCTGTTTGCCTTTGTCGGCTTCTTCCCATGCAACCCCTGTTATGGCGGTCATAATGTCAATACGGATAGGGGGATACCCCAACTGAACTACGGAGCCGGGTTTTTGAAAGTCATCACTAGTCAGATTTAAAGAACCGAAACCGAAATCGGTTAAGGCCGATAATATTTTTTGCGCGTTTTCGGAAGATGGATTCACAAAAATATCAATGTCACCGGTAAAACGCGGTGCACCATAAAAGGCCAGAGCATACGAGCCGACAATAATGTATTCCACCTTATGCTCGTTGAATAACTCGAGCAACTCTTTGAAGTCTTTTTGAACTTCCATAATATTGCTCCCTCAAATAATCAACGGCGGCAATGCGTTCCTCCGCGGGAAGGCTCATCCAGTAAGAAATATCTTCCTTGATGGATTCAGGGTTATGGAGATGTGTTTTCCGGACAACTTTCTTTATTGTACCCATGATTAACTTTTACCATAAAAACATGCGTATTAACAGAGGACAATATATTTTGCGGCTGGAGCAATCATGTTTAGAGAACTTTGAACAACTACTCATTTGTCCTGCTGCTCTTCCTGCAGACAGCAAGAGCATACCTGCTCCCAAGTGTCCGGCGGTGAATCTGAAGATGCCTGGTAAAGCGACATTTTCTTCACTGTCACCGGGCCGCAAAGCGTATTCCCAATTTCCGCCACGATCCTTTCTCTGTCGATTGCCGGTAGATTACCATAGACGAGACTCAGGTGCGGTCTGTATTCCGTATGCAGTGATACCGGAAACAAGTAGGACGCTGCGGCATGTGCCCTTACTATGGCCGGATCCCGCGCCACACTCAGGAATACACACCGAAAGTATGAAGTGGAATGCGCCGGTTTCTCCAACCGCAACTCTAATGTTCCCATGATCTTTGCAAGTTGCGACGCCATATGCCGTAATCCGGCAAGAGAACCCTGCAGACTGCTAATCAACGTAATGTGGGGTTCGAAGGGCGGAGTCGAATACATTTCACTGTAATGGTGAATTGTCTCTTTCAACAAATTGTATGCTTCACCTGAAGGAATCAGCCAGAAAGCATACTTTCCTTTGTTCATTGTCTCTCCTCAAACTACTTTTGACGACCGTACATCTTCCGTTATTTCCCACATCAGGGATATTAATTCTGCCCTGTCCGCTTGCACATATCGTCTTTATCTTCATCCAGCGTTAACTGCTTTGCAATTTTTCTATTGCCGCTCATATCCTCCGTTTCGGTTCTATATGCATAAACGCGATGCTGACCGGCTCTGTGGCGGGCATAAGCGTGCTTACGCATGGCGCGGTGTCGGAGACAGTGCCTTGCTCTGGCGCAAGAAGCCGGGACAAGGTGCTGGACGCAGTCTGCGCCGAAAACGACCGGCTAAGTGGCGCTACGTTAAGAGCGTCCACTTGAGCCGGTCATTAGCACACTTAGATGCTGGTGGTTTGCTTTTCTATCATTCGCAATTGACGCGGAAGTTTTCTTGCAGCAACGTTGTTCGCGGGCAGTCCGTATCTCCTGTAGTCACAGCTTTCACCCTTACTGTCATGTTTCTTACTCGAAACGTTCGGCAAATCCAATTTTGAATTTCACCTCTCAGGTACGGACGAGTTATCTGATAATTTCTTATAGCACTGTCTGTGCAAACCCATCCTTCACTGTCAGGAGGATTTGCCCAGTGAGTCCTCATGCACTGATGGGCAGCATCTCTTGCGCGTTGGCGACAGCGGTTGGGAACCGTCGCTCCGCAAGACCCCTGTACTTTAAAATTCCCAAATTGAATCGTAATTGTTTCCGGTCCCAGTGCCGGTGGTGCCGGTGACGGGTATACTGCAGCAGATCTTTCTATTACATAGTACGCATCGCATGTGCGTTCGATGCTTGCAGCATAAGGAACATTAGCAAGCAATACAAAACTGATAAGACAAAATAACTTATACCATTTCATCTGTTTGCCTCCTTTTTTTGCGTCTTATTTGGGTTTGTTTATGTAAGGTAAAGATAACTGTATCCACTATGCGTCATTTTGTAAGCAATTTGATTTAGCTAAATAACTTCATGATGTTATTATGTAAATCAATTACGTTTCATTTGCAACTCTATATTTTGCATGATCTGGAGAAAGATCTGGAAACACTATGTTAGTTTTTTGAACCCTTTCTTAATCAACCTTTTCTCAGAGGCATCAAAATTTCCTATCTGCCAATAACAACTGGCACAGCGTTCCCTGATTTCGTGATTTTTATGGATGTTCCCGGAAATACTACCCGCGTTGATATGAATGTTAAGCGGGACATCAGGTCTTACTTTCATTTGTGGCGAATTTGGCCAGATGACGCAAGACGGATAAGTCCTCTTGCAATTTCATTTCCTGTTCCGCTCGCGCCAGAGCTAAACGCGCATGCCGGATCGCAGCGCTGCGCATCGGCATATCGCCAACCAGCGATAGAGACGCAAGCGCCTTTTGCAATCTGGTCCCCACCTCAACCAAGCCTGCACCATCCCGGGCAATGGCCGTAAAGGCATCATCAAACAGATCATCGCTCTGTAATCCGGGCACCTCTATGCGGTCGAAACTGGATGATGCCTCATCACTGGTGCTGATGGGCGCAGACCAGAGAACCAATAGCCGCACTAATCGGCCTATAATATCGATTGCAGTCCCCGGGTCATTTACCGCCGGGGACAGCGCGCGACCTGCGATCTCCGATAGAACCACAAGGCCGAACCGCGGATCTTCGTCAAACAACCTGTAGGTGCCTATCATAAACGCTTTGGCCACGATTGCGCTTTCATCTTCAGCGGAGCTTTCACCTTCGGAGATGATCCAGGCCAGCGCACGTCCGGGAAAAGCAAACGTTCCCGGCAAAGCCGAGACCAGAATCCGGCCCTGTATTTTCTCTGCATAGGCCTGCAATGCGGAAACATCCAAACGCTGGACATAACCCACAGTTGAAGGAAATACAGGCCGTCCACCGGTTGATGTCACATTAACTCCATGGAGCCTTGGCGCCTTGAGTCTTTTGCTCAGAGCTGCGGCGGTAGCATTCTCCACCATATCAATAGTCGTCCCCAGGCGACCCAAACGCGCTACGTTGTCCACCCAACGAACAAAAGTAAGCACAACCACAGCGAATACAATCATGGTCAGGGTAAACAGGACAAAACGACCAGCCGCATCAACATAATCGTTCTTTAATGCTATCAGCGCCACGATGCTGAAGATAAAAGCGCCGAGAAATGTTGAAAGCGCATTTTGGGATGTGTCGTCCGCGATGACAAGAGGAAAGGATCGCGGGGTTGCCGTGCCGCTTGCTGATGCATAAGCCGCTACCATCGAGGATACTGAAAAAATGGCAATAACCAGCATACTGGAGGCCATAATCGAGAGAATTGTAGCCAAGGAGTCGGCTGTTACAAACAGTGGGATGAAGAATAGCCCTTTCTCATCCATGGCCTTGGCAACAAATACCCCGGCGATTGACAACAGGCAAATCACCAGTGGCCTCACCCAGAGTCGTTCACGTATCCGATTGAGGAGAAAAGTGAAGCGCTCTGTGATATTTTTTAAATTCACTTCACCCTCCCTTTGTCGGCCGAACAAGGCATTCTAAAGTTTCCAGATGTCTTTACAAGACAGAAACATTGTCAAGGTTTACTTGCCATCCTAAGCGTTATTTTGTCGTGAACTTATATTTGCTAAATAACGTCTTGATGTTATTATTTTAATCAATTACTTTTCATTTGCAACCCTATATTTTCATTCTTTCGTCTATAATTGCATTCTTCAGGCGATACATCGACAAGTTCTTGATCCACCTCCGTCACTGCATGACACCTTCACTGGGAGACTGTATCGCAATGTCATTGCAAGCAAATACAATGATCAAAACAATCTCGCAAGCTCTTGAAAATATTAGATTGCCACAACGCCTGAGAGGCGTTTCGCAATGACAATTATCTATTATGACACAGTCTCCAGCGGAGGATATGGGGACGCTTTTTTGCGTCTTCGAAAACACTGGCCGAAGATTTCTTTAAAAGATTAATTCACAAACAGACAAATAAGTGTAAGTTGCCGGTTTGATTATTGCAATTTGTGCCTGGAATTACCTGTTGTGATATTTCGCTTTTTATCTATAATACAGCGTCAGACCAAGATTTAAGGTAAAAGAAAAAGATATGGCGAAATTGACTTTAGATGAATGGATTGCCCGTTTAAAGAAAAACAGAAGTTTTAATTATAACGCCGCGGCCGTTGTTGAAATTCCGGCCAAAGCTGGTGATTGGGAGGAATATCCGGCCTGGATTAATCCTCGTCTCCAAGATGTATTGGAAAAACGCGGCTTCAAAAAACTCTATTCGCATCAGGCGCAGGCCGTTCGTTTTGTCCACAACGGCCAGGATGTTGTACTGGTAACACCGACGGCCAGCGGCAAGACGCTTTGTTATAATCTGCCCGTCCTGCAAAGCATTCTCGACGAGCCCGAAACGCGCGCCCTCTACCTTTTCCCCACAAAGGCTCTGGCGCAGGATCAGATGCATGAAGTTCATTCGCTGATCGCCGATCTGCAGGCCGACATTAAAACCTTCACCTACGACGGCGACACGCCGGACGACGCGCGCCAGGCCATCCGCAAACAGGGTCATATCGTCGTCACCAATCCCGACATGCTGCATGCCGGTATTCTGCCGCACCACACCAAGTGGCAAAAACTCTTCGTCAATCTAAAATACGTGGTTATTGATGAACTGCACATTTACCGCGGTATCTTCGGCTCCCACTTTGCCAATGTCATCCGCAGGCTGGTGCGGATTTGCCGTTTTTACGGTGCTAATCCCGTTTTTATCTGCTGTTCGGCAACCGTCGCCAATCCCCGGGAACATGCCGAAAAAATACTGGAGCGCAAAGTTGCGCTGCTGGATAAAAGCGGAGCGCCCACGGCGGCGAAAACTTTTATTCTTTATAATCCACCGCTGGTCAACCGCGAACTGGGTATCCTAGTGTAGTGCGTCTAACGCTTCTTTACATAAATATATGCCGCATCGTTATATGTGTGTACATTTCGTATTGAATCAGACGTAAAGGAATATCTGACGCACAACACTAGAACGAACGGGGTCAGGTCTATTTTCTTAACATAGAATCAAAAAAGTCTCAATCTGATAATTAATCTAATAGTAAAAAAATAAAGGTATTAAGAATATACGGCCTGTTGCCCAAATGATTATCTCTTTGGAGCGGCCATTGGAAGCGTTTTTGTCATGAATTCCGGCGAAGCGAAAACTGTAGCTGTAGGGTGGATGAAGCGTAGCGCATCCACCCTGATAAGTTTTAATTGGTGGAACCCGCTGTGCTTGTTCCACCCTACGAACTACACCGCCTTTTTTAGGAGAAATATGTGTTGTAGCCCCGGAATTATTCGATTCTTTCCTATTTCCGCCGTTCCGGCCAATCCAATAAGGTCGAGGCTGAGAAGAAGCAGTGCCGCGGGTTCGGGTACCGATGCGATTTCATTGCCCCCGATCCGGTCATGGTCTATATTTCTAAATCATCACGGATAGTTAAATATCGTCGGTCTCCTCATCTCCTTGCCGGCTCCGGTTGGGTTACTTTTTGATTTTTCTCCTCACCCCGGTCAATCCAAACAATCCGAGGCCCAGAAAGAGAAGTGTCGCGGGTTCCGGAACTGCCGCTGTTCGGAGTTCGAAGTATTGGGATCCGGCGAAATTATTGAAATTGACGCCGGATACGGTGCCCGTGAAGCCGCCGGTTCCATCGCCGCCCAGGTTGCCCATACCGGCAGGCAGCCCCCCCAGAACCTGATTGGAAAGGTAGTCATGGTTCGAACCGTTGATCATTGCGCTGATCCTGATCGTATCGCCGCTTCCGGGGTTGCCGATCGCCGACAACGGGATTGCCAGTTCAATCCCGGTCTGCACCGCTTCCGCGGCGGCCTGATTGGCTGCGCCTGTACCGCCGAGAACGCCGCCGGTATTGCTGTTGTTGAAGGCGACGCCAATCCCCGATGCAACAGCGCTCGCATTTGAACCGGTCAGTGAACCGCTGAAAATGTCAGTACTCGCTTCTACGAGGCCGGTATTTCCCACGGTGTTGAAGTCAAGGTCAAACCGGTTTCCGCCGAAGTTGCCGTTACGCAGGATGATGAGATAATCGGCGGCGAAAGCCGTATCAAACGTAAGACCTGCGTGCTTGGAGGCCCAGCCATTGTTCGTCGGGTTGTTGCCGCCGGATGCCGTGTCGTTGGTGATCACGTTCTCACCACCGGCCACAGAGTCGATGAACACATTCAACTTATTAAAATTACTTTCCAGGTTTCCCGTCAACGCCAGATATAGCGTGCCCGCTTGAAACCGTACCCATGCAGCGTCCAACTCGCTGCCGCCGTTCGGGCTGGCGTCGCCAAACTGCGTTTCCACGGTTTGCACCGCGGCCAGGGTGTAACCATCGCCAGCAATGCTGCCGTCGAGGGTTACCGCGGATACGGGAGCGGCCGCCAGACAGCCGACAGTGAACCAGCCAATTGCCAAGCAGAGAAGTCGTTTCATTTGCTTCACCTCCGGGATTTTCCCCAAAAAATGTTGATAAGAACTTGCTCTTTAGAGGGCAATATAGGGAAAATTGCCTTACGTGTCAAGGAGATATTGGACATCTGATTATTAATCTCATAGTAAAAAAAATGAAAGGATCCACCCCTATCACTGCATGTCACCTTCGCGGGAGACTGTATCGCAATTTCATTGCAAGCAAATACAATGATCAAAACAATCTCGCAAGCTCTTGAATATATTAGATTGCCACAACGCCTGAGAGGCGTTTCGCAATGACAATTATCTATTATGACGCGTCCGCCAGCGGAGGATATGAAGGGGTTTCTCCCGCGTCTTCGAAATCAATGTCTGAAGATTTCTTTAAAAGATTAATTTCCCGCCAGATAAATAAGCGTAAATCGCTGTTTTAATTATTGCAATTAGTGTCGGGAATTACCTGTTGTGATATTTCGCTTTTTATTTATAATACGGCGTCAGACCAAGATTTAAGGTAAAAGAAAAAGATATGGCGAAATTGACATTAGATGAATGGGTTGCCCGTTTAAAGAAAAACAAAAGTTTTAATTATAACGCTGCAGCTGTTGTGGAAATCCCGGCCAAAGCTGGTGATTGGGAGGAATATCCGGCCTGGATTAATCCTCGTCTCCAAGATGTATTGGAAAAACGCGGCTTCAAAAAACTCTATTCGCATCAGGCGCAGGCCGTTCGTTTTGTCCACAACGGCCAGGATGTTGTACTGGTAACACCGACGGCCAGCGGCAAGACGCTTTGTTATAATCTGCCCGTCCTGCAAAGCATTCTCGACGAGCCCGAAACGCGCGCCCTCTACCTTTTCCCCACAAAGGCTCTGGCGCAGGATCAGATGCATGAAGTTCATTCGCTGATCGCCGATCTGCAGGCCGACATTAAAACCTTCACCTACGACGGCGACACGCCGGACGACGCGCGCCAGGCCATCCGCAAACAGGGTCATATCGTCGTCACCAATCCCGACATGCTGCATGCCGGTATTCTGCCGCACCACACCAAGTGGCAAAAACTCTTCGTCAATCTAAAATACGTGGTTATTGATGAACTGCACATTTACCGCGGTATCTTCGGCTCCCACTTTGCCAATGTCATCCGCAGACTGGTGCGGATTTGCCGTTTTTACGGCGCCAACCCCGTTTTTATCTGCTGCTCGGCAACTGTCGCCAATCCCCGGGAGCACGCTGAAAAAATACTGGAACGCAAAGTTGCGCTGCTGGATACAAGCGGAGCGCCCACGGCGGCAAAAACATTTATTCTTTACAATCCGCCGCTGGTCAACCGCGAACTGGGTATCCGGCAAAGTGCAATGACGCCGGCCCGGAAGATTGCTTCCGACCTGATCGCCAACGGTATTCAGACAATAATATTCGCCACCAGTCGGTTAAATGTCGAAGTGCTGACAAAATACTTGAAAGATAAATTTGTCCGTACAAAGCCTCAAGACGATCATTTTGTTACCGGCTACCGGGGCGGCTACCTGCCGAATCTGCGCCGCGAAATCGAAAGCGGCCTGCGCACCAGGGCCGTCATGGGCGTCGTCAGCACCAATGCTCTGGAGCTGGGCATCGACATCGGCAATCTGGAGGCCTGCATTATGGCGGGCTATCCCGGCTCCGTTGCCA
>Ga0302251_1000727_pt1 | contig 26335 bp, 19 predicted proteins | sample AAG_RA_Gln_MG_FD_193534 | JGI IMG/M metagenome (GOLD analysis project Ga0302251, IMG submission 193534) | Enriched activated sludge microbial communities from anaerobic digester in WTTP, New Holstein, Wisconsin, United States - AAG_RA_Gln | ecosystem: Engineered > Bioreactor > Anaerobic >...
TGGGCATCGAGACTCCTCCTCTCGTGATGTTCGACTGACGCGACTCATCATTTATATCACGAGAAGGAGAAGCCGGCAACATACATACCATGCAAACCGGTTGTCCTACCAACTGAAACACACCCCACGGTTGGCAGTTGGCATGGAAACTGGATTGCACCGCGTGCCCAGATGGAGTATAATCAGGCCATTCAAGGAGGTGATTGTGGTAGACAAAGACAAGATCGAACAGGCCGTCCGGTTGATGATCGAAGCGATCGGCGAGGACGTGCAGCGCGAGGGCTTGGTCGGCACGCCGCGGCGTATCGCCGAGATGTATGAAGAGGTCTTTGGCGGATTGCGGCAGGACCCCCGTGAGTTTCTCCTGACGGGGTTCGAGGAAGATCACCGCGAGATGGTGATCTTGCGCGACATCCCCTTTCACTCGATGTGCGAACACCACTTTCTCCCCTTTTACGGCGTCGCCCATGTCGGCTACATCCCCTGCGGCCGGGTGGTCGGGATCAGCAAGATCGCCCGGGTGGTCGAGACGCTGGCCCGCCGGCCGCAGCTGCAGGAGCGCCTGACCAGCCAGATTGCCGATACGATCGAGGAGGTGCTCAAACCCTCGGGCGTCGGCGTTGTGCTGGAGGCCGCGCACCTGTGCATGATCATGCGCGGGGTGAAAAAGCCCGGCACGGTGGTGGTGACCTCCGCGAACCGGGGCGGATTCCGCACGCGGCTGGCCACCCGCGAAGAGTTCATCGCTCTCGTCCGGAGCAAATAGGCAGGAGGCCCGGTGACCATCGGCGTGGTCTATTCCCCGCGCTACCTGGAGCACAACGACCCCACGCACCCAGAGAACGCCGGCCGGCTGGAGGCCATCGTCCGCGTCCTCCGGCGGCACGGCGCCTGGGACACGGCGGAGCACATTGTGCCGCAGCCCGTCTCGGCAGCGCGGCTGACCTCCCTGCACACTGCCGGCTACGTGGAGCAGGTGCGGCAGGCGGCCACGGCCGGCCGGCCGTGGCTGGACCTGGACACCTATCTCTCCCCGGCCTCTTACGAGGTGGCGCTGCTCGCCGCGGGCGGCGTGATCCAGGGTGTCGACGCCGTGCTCTCCGGCCGGGTCGAGGCCGCACTCGCCCTGGTGCGCCCACCGGGGCACCATGCCCGGCCCATGCGCGAGATGGGTTTTTGCCTGTTCAACAACGTCGCGCTGGCGGCGCTGCACGCCCTGGAAGAGCGGGGTTTGGAACGGGTGCTGATCGTCGACTGGGACGTGCACCACGGCAACGGCACGCAAGAGGCTTTCTACCGCGACGGCCGGGTGATGTACTTTTCCACGCACCAGTTCCCCTACTATCCGGGCACGGGAGCCGTGCAGGAAATCGGCGCCGACGCCGGCACGGGCTGCATGGTCAATGTGCCGCTGCCCCCGGGCACCGGCGACGCCGGCTATCGGCGCGTCCTGGAAGAGATTCTGCTGCCGGCCGGCCGGCGTTTCCACCCGCAGTTGGTGCTCGTCTCGGCCGGCTACGATCCGCACTGGGCCGACCCGCTCGCCGCGATGCGCGTATCGGTGCGCGGGTTCGCCCACATGGCGGCGGCAGTGCGCCAGGTGGCGCGAGAGTGCTGCCCGGGCCGGCTCGTGTTGGCGCTGGAAGGGGGCTACGATCCGCAGGCGCTGGCCTATGGGGTGCTCGCCACCTGGCGCGTGTGGGAGGGCGTCAACCCCGCGGAGGTGGAGGACCCCTGCGGCCCGGCCCGCGACGAGCGGCCGGCCGGCGACCCCCACCTGGAGCAGGTCGTCGCGGCGGTGCGGGCAGTCCACGGACTGTGACAGCGGGCCGCGCCGTTGTAGGACCCGCAGCGGCCCTGTTTGCATATAGGTAAATGCTGTGCTACAATCTTGTCAGGCCGGTTTCATGGCCGCCGCCAGCGCGTTTCGCTTTCGTGCAAGGAGGATCGCTGTGGACGAGACAACACGCAGCCGCGTCACCGCCGGAGCCATCCTGATCGTGATCGGCATCGCGCTCCTGGCGCTGCAGTTTACCAAGGGTTGGGGAGAATGGATCATTCTCCTCCTGATCGGGGGCATCTTTATCGCCGCCTACTTCTTCCGGCGATCCTACGGCCTGCTGATCCCCGGGTGCATCCTGGTCGGCCTCGGCCTGGGCGCCATCGGCAACAACACAATGATCGGGGTGGGCGACTTTACCCAGATCGGTCTGGGGGTCGGCTTTATCGCCATCTATGTGATCGACCGCGTCTACCGCAGCCCTCGGACGCACTGGTGGCCGCTGATCCCCGGCGGCATCCTGCTCCTCACCGGCATCGGGGCGTTGAGCGGGGACCTGGGCCGCCTCCTGCGCGACGGCTGGCCGGTGCTTCTCGTCCTGGCCGGCCTGATCTTGATCGGGACCGCTTTGGGGCTCTTTGGCCGAAGAAAGGCCGGTTAGTGCTCCCCGTGTGGGGGAGCGAGGAGTGCTTATGCTGCCCGAGATCACCACCTCCACGCTGCTGATTCCTGCGCTGATCAGTATCCTGCTGGGCATCGCCTACTGCTTCTTTGGCTACCGCATCTTTCGCGTCCTGCTGGCCATCGCCGGCTTTGTAGCCGGCGCCCTCGTCGGGGCCGCGATCGTGCAGCAGATTCTGACCACCCAGGGCGTCGTAGAGGGAAATACCCTGTACCTCGTGCTCGGCGCCCTGCTTGGCGGAGGCATCGGCGCCGTGCTCATGATCTTTCTCTACTTCATCGGCATCTTTTCCCTGGGCGCGGCCGTCGGGTTCGCCCTGGGCTTGATCGTCGGCACAGCCATCGGGGCCGAGCCCAACATGGTCCTGCTGATCGGCGGCATCGCGGCCGTGATCTGCGGTGTGCTGGCGTTGATCCTGCAGCGGGTCGTCATCATCATCACGACGGCCATCAGCGGAGCGGGCAACATCGTCACGGGCCTGGCCCTGCTCGTGGTGCCGGTCGGCACGATTCAGCGCCTGCTCGAGGCGCAGGATCCGACCGCGGTGGCACCCGATCTGCTGGCCGACTATGCCTGGATGGGCGTGCTGTGGCTTGTCCTGGCCGTGGCCGGGATGATCGTCCAATTTCTCTGGACCGGCAAGAAAAAGCCCAAGCCGGTCGTGGCGGCCGGCATGGCCATGGGCACGGCCGCGGCCGGCGCACTCCCCCAGGTCGTTGTGCAGCAGTACAACGTTGCGCCGCCGGCCCAGCCCGTCCAGGCCGCTCCACCGATCGTTTTCCAGGCCCCGCCGGCTGCGCCGCCGGTCATACCCACCGTGATCCAGCCCGTGCCGCAGGCCCCGGCGGCCTTCGCGGCCCCGGAGCAGGCCTATGTGCCGCCACTGCCGGCGCCGGCGGAGGTCCAGTCCTTTGCCACGCCGGCCGCCGCGGGGAGCAAGTTCTGCCCGCAGTGCGGCCAGCCGGTGGCGCAGGGGACCGCCTTTTGCACCCACTGCGGCAGCTCGGTCGCGCACCTCTGGCAGTAGGGTTAGCGGGTTATGGAGCGCATAGAGTCCGAGTCCATCCAACAGCGGATCGAAGCGCTGCGCCGCGAGGTCGCGTTTCATAACTACCGCTACCACGTCCTCGACGCGCCGGTCATCAGCGACGCCGAGTACGACCGGCTGCTGCGCGAGCTGGTCGGGTTGGAGCAGACCCACCCCGAGTTGGCCTCGCCCGATTCACCCACGCAGCGCGTCGGCGGCGAGGCGCTGGACCGCTTCGAGAAGGTGCAGCACCCGGCCCCGATCCTCAGCCTGGACAATGCCTTTGACGCGGCCGGCGTGCGCTCCTGGCAGGAGCGCATCGCCAGGCTGCTCCCCCCGGAAACGCGCCTGTCTTACACCGTCGAGCCCAAGATCGACGGTCTGACGGTGGTGCTGCACTACCGGGAGGGGCGCTTTGCGCTCGGCGCAACCCGCGGCAGCGGCGAGGTCGGCGAGGACATTACCGCCAACCTGCGCACGCTGCGCGGCTTGCCGCTGCGCATCCCGGTCCACGGCGACGCGCCGGCCCCATCCGCGATCGTCGTCCGCGGCGAGGCCTATATCGCTATCCGCGACTTTGAGCAGATGAACCGGCGCCTGCTCGAAGCCGGGGAAAAGACCTTTGCCAACCCGCGCAACGCGGCGGCCGGGACGCTGCGCCAGCTGGACCCCAAGGTGGTCGCCGCGCGCCCGTTGAGCCTGTGGTGCTACCAGATCGTCCATAGCGCGCCCCCCCCCCCACATTCCCAATGGGAGACCCTCGAATACCTGCAGGCGTTGGGCTTTCCCGTCGTGCGCGAGCGGGAACGGTTCGATGACCTGGAGACCATGCTCCGGTACTGCCAGGAGTGGAGCGCACGCCGCGACACGCTGCCCTACGAGGTCGACGGCCTGGTGATCAAGGTCGACGATCTCCGCGTGCAGGCCGAACTGGGCGTGGTGGGCAAGGCGCCGCGCGGCGCCATCGCGCTCAAATTTCCGGCCCGCGAGGCGACCACCCGCCTCCTGGAAATTGGCTCGAACGTGGGCCGCACCGGCGTCATCACCCCGTACGCCGTCCTCGAACCGGTGGAGCTGGGCGGGGCAACGATCCGTCGGGCCACGCTGCACAACTTTGACTACATCCGGGAGAAAGACATCCGCGTGGGCGACCGCATCCTCATCAAGCGCTCCGGGGATGTCATCCCCTACGTGGTCGGGCCGATCACCGAGGTGCGCGACGGCAGCGAGGTGGCCTATGCGCTGCCGTCGACGTGCCCCTCGTGCGGCGGGCCGGTCGCACCGGCCGCGCAAGAGGTGGCCCTCTACTGCCTGAATCCGGCGTGTCCGGCACAGCTCGTCCGCCGGGTCGACTACTGGGCCGGCCGCGGGCTGATGGACATCGCCGGCCTGGGGCCCCAACAGGCCGACCTGCTCGTGCGTGCGGGGCTCGTGCACGACGTCGCCGACCTGTATCGGCTACAGGCCGAGGACCTGCTGCCGCTAGATGGCTTTGCCGCCAAAGCCACCGCGAATCTACTGAACGCCATCGGCGCTTCGCGGTCGCGTCCGCTGGCGCGGCTGATCGCGGCGTTGGGCATCCGCCGCGTGGGCAACACGGTGGCCGAGATCCTGGTGCAGCACCACTACAGCATCGACGCGCTGGCCCAGGCGAGCCAGGAGTCGCTGCAAGAGATCCCCGGGATCGGCCCCTTTACGGCCCAGGCGATTGCGGAGTGGTTCGCCGACGAGCGCAACCGGGCCCTTGTGGAGAAGCTGCGCGCGGTCGGCGTGCGTATGGCCGCCGAAGCGGCCGGTACCCCGGCCGGCCCTGGCCCGCTCACCGGCAAGACCCTGGTCATCACCGGGACCCTCCCGACGATGAGCCGTGAGCAGGCCGCGGCCTACATCCGCGCCCACGGCGGGCAGGTGACCGACAGCGTCTCGCGCAAGACCGACTACCTGGTCGTCGGGGCAGACCCCGGCGGTACCAAGTACCGGCGGGCGCAGGAGCTGCAAGTGCCCATGGTCGACGAAGCGGCGCTGCGGAGGATGGTCGCGGGGCCGGCCGACTGAGTCCGCCGCAGCCGCGCGGTTGACGAAGGGGCCGGGCATCCTGTATAATAGCGCCGTTCCCAACGGTGCGGAGGTGCCGCACCCATGGCTAGCGGGCAGGCTGATACGAAGCAACAGGACCGTCTGCAAGGAGGGCAAGATGTCCCTGATCGCCGGTAACCTGGGCGCAGTACAACGGCTTCTGGATGAAGAAAAGGTGCCGTGGGGGGTCTGCGCCGGGTCGGCAGCGCATCTCTACGGAGTGCGCCGGCCCATCCAGAATGTAGATATCCTGCTGCCCCAGGGCTGTCTGCGCCAGGTGCGCGATATCCTGGAACGGAACCGCCTGACGGCGCAGTACGACGGCCGCATCCTGCTCTGGCGCGGGATCAAGCTGTTCGACGACCTGACCGTCTCGATCACCGGGACGCGCCATCCCTTTCTGATGGATGCCCCCATGCAGGGCCACCTGCGGCGCCTGGCCCTACTGGGTGTACGCGCCCTGATCCTGGCGCCCGAGGACGTGCTCGTACACAAGGCCCTCCTGATCGTGGGGGACAGCACGCCGGGCAAGCCCCATCGTGATGACTTTGCCGCCATTGCCCGCATGCAGGCGGAGAAACTGGACCGGGACTATATCGCGCAGCGGCTGGAGCTCTGTCAGGCCCGGCTCCAGGTCCAGCACATATTCACCGAAGCCAACCTCTCCTTGCCGTCCTAGCGATCTTTATGGCCAAGCAACAGCGTCACGAGCGCATGTCTTTGTGGGGCTGTCACTTGGCAACCAAGGTCATCAGTCGAGGAGGTCTTTGTGGCCCGCCCGGCAACCGTCCGCCCATGGTCCCCACCCGCCCGCAAGCAGCCGGCGGCATCCCCCGCGGGCCCGACCCTTCCGCTGCAAGACGGCAGGCTGCTCATCCGCCCGCTGCAGCGCGCCGACATGGACAAGCGGCAAGCGTGGCCCCCATACAACGATCCCCTGCACATGATGTGGGACATGCCCCGCTGCAGCGGGCGCGAGAACGACGGCTGGTTCGCGCAGATGAACGACGGGCGGCACCGGCTGGCCTACGGCGTCGACGACACGGCCGGCCGGCTGATCGGCATGATCTCGCTGCGCGAGATCCACTGGGGGCATTCCGCGCGCCTCGGGATCTCGTTCAGCTCGCAGTTCGTCGGCCGGGGGCTGGGGACTGCCGCTATGCGGCTCTTTCTGCCCTATTATTTTCTTACCCTGGGCTTTTGCACCATAGTCCTGGACGTCGCTGCCGCCAACTTGCGCGCCGTGCGCTGCTACCAGAAACTTGCCTTCCGGCAGGTGGACAGCCGGTGGCAGCTGGTGGATGGGGTTCTGGACCCCCATCTGTTCGACACACCCGACTATGCTCCGCTGCGAGGCTTTTTCCGCTGGGCCTGGGGCGACGCGCAGGCCCTGTACCTGGACATGGAACTGCGGCGCGAGGACTGGGAACCAAGGAGTCGATAATGTCCCGACAGGATCGCCTGTACCACCACCTGGAAGCGGCCGGCCTGCCGGCCCTGGCCCTCGTCCCCGGCCCCAACCTGCGCTACCTCACGGGCCTGGCGATGCATCCGAGCGAGCGCCTGACGCTGGCCGTCCTCCGGCCGGGGCGCGGGGTGCTGGTCCTCCCGGCGCTGGAAGTGCCGCGCGCGCGCGAGTTTCTGAAGGTGGAGATGGAACTCCTGCCCTGGACCGACGAGCAGGGGCCGCGGCAGGCGCTCGAGCAGCTGCGCACCCTGCTGGCGCTGCCGGGTGAGCGCATCGGGGTGGAAGAGCGGGCCATGCGCCTGCTGGAGTGGAACGCCTTGCAGCTGGCCTTTCCGCTGCGGCTGCCCGAAGCGGCCGACCCCCTCCTCGCCGAGCTGCGCATGGCCAAGGACGAGGCCGAGCTCACCGCCATGCGCCAGGCGGCCCGAGCGCTGGAGCAGGGGCTCCAGGCCGTCCTGGAGCGACTGCAACCGGGGATGACCGAACGGCAGGTCGCGCGGGCGTGGCAGTGGGCCACAGCGGAGCTGGGCGTGGACAACGTCGGAGAGGAACCAATCGTCCTGGCCGGCCCACGGGGCGCCTCGCCGCATAACGTGCCTGCGGACCGGCCCATCGAACCTGGCGAACTGGTCACCCTGGACTGGGTGGTCAGCGTGGACGGCTACTTTGCCGACATCACCCGCACCGTGGCGGTGAGGGAGCCGGGGCCGGAGCGGCGGCGCATCTATGAGCTGGTGTTGCAGGCGAACGAGGCCGGCCGGGCCGCGATCCGGCCGGGGGTGGCGGCCGAGGCAGTGGACCGGGCCGCCCGCGCGGTCATTGCCGCGGGCGGATACGGCCCTCACTTTCTCCACCGCACCGGCCACGGCCTGGGGCTGGAGGTGCACGAACCGCCCTATATCGTCCAGGGGAACGCCCAGCCTCTCGCGGCCGGCATGACCTTTACCGTCGAGCCGGGGATCTATGTGCCGGGCTTGGGCGGCGTGCGGATCGAGGACGACATCGTGGTCACGGCCGAGGGTGGAGAGAGCCTGACGACGATGGCGCGGGAGCTGGTGGTGCTGTAGCTAGCCCCGCTTGCGGAAGATAAAGATGTATTCGTGCTTGAACAGGTAGAACCCGCCGGCCAGCGCGCGGTAGCGCCACAGCGCCCGCTGTTGGCGTTTGGCCCGCGTCTCCTCATAGTTCTTGACGACGATGCTCTTGAGCCGATACCCCTGCTCCAACAGCTGCTGCATCGCGTAGAATCCCAGCGGGATCCACTCCCCACGCAGATACTTGTCCCCAATGACCATGGCCAGGTAGCGGCCCGGCTCCAGGACCGTGGAGGTCCGCTCGACAACCTGGCCCAGCAACTCCAGGAACCGCTCCACAGAGGCGGCGTTGGACAGGTCGCGGGGATCGGCGCTGAAGCGGATGATATCGTGGTACGGGGGATGAAGGATCGCGAGCTGGACGGCAGCGACGTCGTAGCGGCCCAACAACGCCGGGAAGTCGAGCGCGGCACTGTCCCCCTCCGCTATCGCGGACACAATGCCCTGCGGGTTCGGCTCCTGGGCGACGATCTCCCGCGCACGAGCCGCCACCTCCGGGTTCAACTCCACGCCCAGGCCGTTGCGGCCCAACCGCCGGCATTCGATCAACGTGGTGCCGCTGCCGGCAAAGGGGTCCAGCACCCAGTCGCCGCGCCGGGTATAGCGCAGCAGCAGCTGGTGTGGAATCTGGGGGACAAAGTTGCCCCAGTACCAGCCCTGGTGGGCCCCCGAGGTGTCCCGCCGTTCCAGGATCCACAGGCTGTCGGTGAGCACATCGTCGTGCTCCTTCCAGCGCAACAGGTTGATGTCGTTGACGTCACCGCGCCGAACAGCCGCGACCCCCGCGTGGAGCCGATCCAGGTAGTAGCGCGCCCGGGGGAGGGTCCGCGCCGCGAGGACCTGGTCCAATTCGGAGAGGAGTACATCGCGGCGGAGGGCAACCGGGTCGTCCGTGGGGGCAAAGAGGGGATCGTCCGCAGCGGCCGGGGCCGCGGCCACCGCGCGCAGGGCAGCGATGCGCCCCTTGAGCGCGGCGAGGTCGTCCCCGACCAGGGTGTCGTGGAGCCACTGGACCAGGCGGGCCCGGTGGAGGGTCAGCCATTCCCCTTTTGGAGCGCTGTTGTCCAGTTTCTTCTTCATCGCCCACCGCTGCGGGCCCTGCGCGTGACCTCTTGAGGCCGCCTATGGGTCCGGGATCGCCGCCATACTCGCGCACGCCGCCACCCGCCGCACGCCGCACCCGGCGCAATCGCCCTGGCGGCAGTCGGGCGTGGTCTCGCCGCGCAGGGCGCGGCGGTATTCCTGCCAGAGGTAGCTCCTGCTCACCCCACAAGAGATGTGGCTCCAGGGGAGGGTTTCAGCGCGCGGGCGGGGGCGATTGGCATAAAAGGCCGGATCGAGGCCGGCCGCGGCAAATGCCTCCCACCACAGCGCGGGCTTGAACTGCTCCTCCCAGGCATCGAAGCGCGCCCCACTCCGCCAGGCGGCCAGGACGACACCGGCCGCCCGCCGGTCGCCGCGCGCCAGGGCCGCCTCCAGGCGGCTGCCGGCCAGTTCGTGCCAGGAGAACTCGATCCCCGGCCCGCGGAGGCCACGCTGCAAGAAACGCATCTTGTCGTGGAGCGCCTCGACGCTTTCCTGTGCCGCCCACTGCAAGGGCGTATGCGGCTTGGGGACCAGCGGGTTCACGCTCACGCTCACCGTCGCCCGCCGGCCGGCATGGTGCCGCCCGATACGCAGCGCCTCGCGGACCATGTCGATGATGCCTTGCAGGTCGGCCGTCGTCTCCGTGGGCAGGCCGATCACGTAATAGAGCTTGACGCGGTGCCAGCCGTGGGCAAAGGCGGCCTCCAGGGTGGCGGCGAAATCGGCCGCCGTCAGCCCCTTGTTGATGACATCGCGCAGGCGCTGCGTGCCGGCCTCGGGCGCAAAGGTCAGCCCCGTCCGCCGGCGCTGGGAAATCAGCTCGGCCAGGGCAACGGAGAAGGCGTCCAGGCGCTGTGACGGCAGTGAGAGGGCCAGGCCGGCCGCACGGTGGTCCTCCACCAGGCCGCGCAGCAGTTCCTCGATCCAGGTATAGTCACTGGAGCTGAAGGAAAGCAGCGAGAGTTCTTCGTAGCCGGTGTTGGTTAACAGCTCGCGGGCAGCGGCGCGCACTTCGGCGGGGGAACGTTCGCGCACCGGCCGGTAGATCATGCCGGCCTGGCAGAAGCGGCAGCCGCGGGTGCAGCCGCGTTGGATTTCGATCACGGCCCGATCGTGCACCGAATCCACATAGGGCACGATCGGCCGGGTGACGATGGGGGAGGCGGCCAGGTCGGCCACGATCCGCTTCCGCACCTGGCGGGGCACATCCGCGCCCTGCGGCGCGATCCCGGCGACGGTGCCGTCGTCATGGTAGGACACCGTGTAGAGGTGCGGCACGTAGACGCCCGGGATGCCGGCCGCCCGACGCAAAAAGGATTCCTTGTCCCCGCCAGCCGCCCGCACCTTCAGCCAGCAGCAGACCAGGTCGTCCATGGCCTCCTCGCCTTCGCCGATGACAAAGAGGTCGAAGAAGGCCGCCATAGGCTCGGGGTTGTAGGCACCGGAGCCGCCGCCGAGGATCAACGGGTGCGCCGCGCCGCGCTCGGCCGCCAGGAGCGGCAGGCCGGCCAGGTCGAGCATGGAGAGGATGTTGGTGTAGGTCAGCTCATACGGCAGGCTAAAGCCCAGGAGATCGAACTCGGCCAGGGGATGCAGTGTCTCCAGGCTGTAGAGGGGGAGCCCAGCCTGCCGCAACGCCGCCTCCATGTCGCCCCACGGCGCATAGACGCGCTCGGCCAAGACACCGGGGATGCGATTCAGCCGGTCGTAGAGGATGGCCAGTCCGAGGTTCGCCGAGCCCACCTCGTAGACGTCGGGGTAGGCCAGGGCGACGCGGAGCCGCGCGGCCGGCCAGTCGGCGATGCGCGCGTTCCACTCCCCGCCGGTATAGCGGGCCGGGCGGCTGACCGTGGGCAGGATCCACTCCAGCTGATCGATGATCGAAAGAGGCGGCGGGACAACAGGCACGACATCTCCTCCCGGCAGGAACACGGAAGGAGCAGAGGGCGCGGACGTGGCAGCACCACCGTGGCCCGGCGTCCTCTGCTCCCCTCGAGCGCGCTAGTCGCGGAAGAACTCGGCGACCTCCGTCTCCTGCTCCTCGCCTTGCAGAACCTCGACGATGCTGATCCGGTGCCAGGGCAGGTAAAACTCGGTCGCTCCGCGCGCGATGTAGGAAATGGGCTTGCCATCCCGTTTGCGCGGGTTGGTAAAGTGGAGAAACTGGTCAGTGCCGGTGGGCAGCGCCTCGGCATCACCCAACATCGGTTCCTCTCCCAAGACGTGGATCAGGAGTGTGTAGGCCACGTTTACCTCTCCTTACGGCAGATACTCCTCGATAATCACCCGCAGCACCAGGTTGCCCAGGCGGATTTCGTCGCCATCCTGAAAGGGAACTGGCGTATGCGCGGGGAGTTTGTTGCGGTTCAAGAAGGTGCCGTTCATACTGTTTAGGTCCTCGAGAAAGAAATCGTCACCCCGGCGGACGATGCGCGCATGGCGGCGCGACACGCCGGCCATATAGCCGTTGTCCTGGCCCAGGTCGATCTCGGGAAACACCCCCCCCGAGGGATCGGAGCGCCCGATCAGCATGATCTCGCCCAAGGGGCAGGGGATGGTGCGCCCGCTGTTGAGGACGAGCAGGCGCAACTGCGTCGGGGTAATATGCGCCGTCGTCTTGCCGGTCGACGAGCCGGCGGCTTGTGCCGGGGCCGCCGGCGGCGGGCTCGCCGGTTCAGCATACCGCCGCGTCTCCTCATCGGCCAAGCTGGCCCCACACTCCGGACAGAATATCGTGCCTTCCACGAGTTCCTGGTGGCAGTACGGGCAGACGATCATATTACCCACCTCTCAACGCGAGTCCTCATGTTCTCTGTGGCGGCCCAGCCGCTGCGTACCGTAAACGATCTCTTTCTTGCCAATCGCCGAGGTCCGGCCAGTCCGGCCCATCCGCTCGGCCTCTTGCTCGACGACGCGGGCCAGAGACTGTTCGCCCATCTGCAACAGCCGGCTGGCGGCGGCCTCCAGCCGACGGGTAGCCTGCTCGATGTTGCCGCGGCGCGCCTCGCGCCAGGCCGCTTCCTGGAGCCGCAGGGCGGTCACCTTTTCTAGCGCCCGCCGCACCTTTTCCGGCACATCATCGGCCGTCTTGGCCAGGCCGGAAACGGCAGGCAAGCGCACTTCGTGGCGCACCTCCCGAGGGTGGCGCTCCCGCGGGAGCCGGTAGGAAAACTCGATCTGCAGCAGGCGCTGCTCGCCAGGGGGCATGGCCGGCAGCAGCAGCTCGGCCAGGAAGCCCTGGGCATCGCTCCCCATCCATTCCCCCAGCGGCACGACCAACGCACCGCCCCGGCCTTCGTGGGGCTCGAGCGCGGCGATCTCGGGGACCACGCGGAAGAGGCCCTGCAAGCAAGTCCCGGGCGACAGGCGGATCGCCAGGGACATTTCCTGGGCCACAATGCCCTGCAGCAGGCGCATCTCCTCACGAAACAGGTTGATAATCGCCTCGGCGTTGACGATGTACTCGCTGCGGCTGTTGCCGTGCGCCGCCATAGTGGCCAAGAGGTCCTCGTTCCACTCGTCGCCCACGCCGAGCGCGGTCAGCCCAATCCCCTCCTTCTGCGCCTGCCGGGCCAGCTCCACGCAGCGGTTCTCATCGCCGTACGTCTGCCCGTCGGTCAGGAGGATAATACGCCGCACCCCGGAAAAGGCAATCGCTCGCAGCATCTGCTCCAGGGCCAGCTCCATGCCGCGGGCCATCTCGGTGCCGCCCGAAGCCTGCACCTCCGAGATGTGTTCGCGCATCGCCACGTTGGCCTGCACGGACTGGCGCGGCACGGCCACCGTGGCATGATCGTTAAAGGTAATCAGGCAGAAATAGTCATCGGGAGTCAATTGGTTGACGATGTAGCGGGCGGCCTCCTTGGTTTGAAAGAGGCGATCTCCGCGCATGGAGCTCGAATTGTCGAGCACCATGCAGATATCGAGGGGCAGCCGCGACTGGCTTTCGTCCAAACCGGAAGGAGCCAGCTCCATCAGGAGGTACAAGAGCTGCTGTTCCCGGATGGCCGGTAGTTGTCCCCGGCTGGGGGTGCAGCGGACCTGGATGTCACGCTCCATCGGCAGCTCCGTGGCAGATGTCACGTCTCGACGAAGCATCCGTCGCGACAGCGGATCCTGGCGCGGCTCTGGCGCAACAGGCCCACAGCACCGCGCGGGACATTCGCCAGCAAGGTCCCGGGAAGAATCGGAACCTTTACATTATAGCCGGCCCACCATCATTTGTAAAGCCCGCGCTGCCGCGCAAGGCCTTGAGCAGTTGGTCCCTGGACAGCGCCCCCCAGCGGCCCAGCTCTTGGCCCTCCCGATACAGGACCAGGGAAGGAAGGCTCAGCACCCCCTCCTGCGCGGGGGTCTGTGGGTTGGCGGCCACATCCAGAAGCACGATCCGCAGCCGGCCGGCCCACTCCGCGGCCAACTCCTCCAGCATGGCGTGCACCCGGCGACACGGGCCGCACCATTCCGCCCAAAAGTCCACCAGGACCGGCAGAGGGCCGGCGATGGCCTGGGAAAAGTCGGCGTCGGTGATGCTTGGGAGCATGGCGCCTCCTCGGCAAGCTCGAAAGGCGCGCCGGCTAATGCATTCGCATCATCAGCTCCAGCACGCGCTGGAGCCTGCCGCGCACCTGGTCGCCGTCACCGCCGCTCAGGAGTTCGGGCAGGCAGTGGTCCATATAGCGCGAAATCACCTGGAGAGCAGCCTGGTCCAGGGCCGAGCGCACGGCCAGCACCTGGGTGAGGACGTCCTCGCAGGAGTTGTCCTCCTCGATCATCCGTACCAGGCCGCGCACCTGGCCCTCGATGCGCCGTAACCGGCCGATCACTCTATCCTTGTCTTCCATCTCTCTCCTCAAGCACCAGGGCGGAGCGTGGCCGTCTGACGCACCATCGCCACAAACTCGTCGACCTTGAGGCTGGCCCCGCCCACCAGCGCCCCGTCGATATCGGGCTGGGCCATAAACTCGGCAATGTTCCCGGCATTAGCGCTGCCGCCGTACTGGATACGCACCCCCGCGGCCGCCGCTCCATAGAGCTCGACAAGCAGACGCCGGATCATGCCAATGACCTCGTTCGCGGCGGGGCCGTGGCAGGCCTTGCCGGTGCCGATTGCCCAGACCGGCTCATAGGCAATCACCCCGCCGGCCTGCAGCCAGTGCCAGCCCTCCACCCCGGCCAGGTCCGCCCGTACCTGGCCAGAGACCACGGCTTCCGTCTGCCCCCGCTCGTTCTCTTCCAGGGTTTCGCCCACGCAGAGGATGGGGGCCAGGCCGGCCCCCAGGACGGCCTTGATCTTGGCGTTGATCAGCGCGTCGTCCTCTTGAAAGATGCGCCGCCGCTCGGAGTGGCCCAGGATGACATAGCGGCAGAGGCCGGCGAGCATCCGCGGAGCGATCTCGCCGGTATAGGCGCCCTCGCCCAGGTAGGCGTTCTGGCTCCCCAGCTGCACCGGCGTCCCCAGGATGCTCATCAGCACCGTGGCCAGCGAGACAAAGGGTGGGCAGAGCACGACCTCGACGCCCGGAATGCCCGCCACACCCTGGACCACGCCTGCGGCCAGGGCACGGGCCTCTTCCAGCGTCTTGAACGATTTCCAGTTGCCAGCGATGATCGGGGTGCGAGAAGACATCGTCGTACTCCTCAACGATCCAACAGAATCTCGACGCCGGGCAGCGACTGGCCTTCCAGGAACTCGAGGCTGGCGCCGCCGCCCGTGGACAGGTGGCCGACCCTGTCGGCCACGCCCAACTGCTGAAGCGCGGCCACCGAGTCGCCGCCGCCGACGACGCTATAGGCGCCGCTGTCGGCCACGGCCTGGGCCACAGCCTGGGTCCCCACGGCAAAGGCGGGGAACTCGAACACGCCCATCGGCCCATTCCACAGGACCAGCTTGGCCCCCTGGAGGGCCTCGCGGAACATGTCCACCGTGCGCGGCCCGATGTCCAGGATGCGCCAGCCGGCCGGGACCTGATCCACCGGCACCTTTTTGTGCGCGGCAGCGGCATCGAAGCGGTCGGCCACGACGGCGTCCACCGGCAGGAGGAACTCTACCCCGCAGTCGCACACCTGGCCCAGGATCTCTTGGGCCGTCGCCAGCGCGTCCTGCTCGACCAGGGAATCGCCCACCTCGAGCCCTCTTGCTTTTAGGAAGGTGTTGGCCATGCCCCCACCGATCAGCAGGGCGTCGGCCGTACCCAGGAGGTTACGGATCACACCGATCTTGTCCGATATCTTGGCCCCGCCCAGGATCGCCACAAAGGGCCGCTCTGGATTCTCCAACGCCCGGCCCAGCGCGTCTAGCTCGCGCTCCATCAGGAAGCCCGCCACCGCCGGCAGATAGTGCGCCACCCCCTCGGTGGAGGCATGCGCCCGGTGCGCCGTCCCAAAGGCATCGTTCACATAGACCTCGCCCAGGCGGGCCAACTGCCCGGCAAAGGCGTGGTCGTTCTTCTCTTCCTCGGGGTGAAAACGCAGGTTGTCCAGAAGCACGATGTCGCCCGGCTTCATCGCCCGCACCGCCGCCTCCACCTCGGCGCCGATACAGTCACGCAGCGCCAACACCGGCCGGCCGAGCAGCTCGCCCAAACGCGCCCCCACCGGCGCCAGCCGCAGCTTGTCGTCCACCCCCTTCGGCCGGCCCAGGTGCGACATCAGCACCCCCGCCGCCCCGCGCTCCAACAGGTATTCGATCGTCGGCAGCGCGGCGCGGATGCGCGTGTCGTCCCCCACCTGGCCGTCTTTCAGCGGGACGTTGAAATCTACACGCAGCAGCACCCGCTTTCCCTTTATGTCGATATCGCGCACGGTTTTCTTGTTCATAAAGACCTCCAGTCACAAGTTGTCGGGACCATTATACCACAGGTTGGTGATCGGTGATCGGGTATCGGGCTCCGGGGACGGTTCTCCCGATAACCGATACCCGATCACCAATCACCAATCCCCAATCACCGCTCGCCACACCCATGATACCCCGCCGGGAACTGCCCCGGCGTGGGCAGCACGGTGTCCTGAAAATCGACGTCGCAGTAGTCGGTATCCATCTCCGCAGGAAACCGCTCCAACGAACTGCCATGCTCCTCTACGGCGCCGGGATACGGCCGCGCCCCCGGGTACGAGACGGCACACGGCACCGTGTCACCGCAGTAAAGCACCAGGTCCTCCACCTCGCCGGCCGCATTCCACAGCGCCACCTCATCCCCCCCGTTCCCCAGGGCAAAGCCAAACCCTTCCCAGCTGGCGTAGACCACCATGTTGGGGACCTGTGGGTCGTCCGGCCCGGTGCGGAACTCGAAATCGGGGGCAAAGCCATAGAGGTTGCGGAACTCGCCGGCCCGGGCCGCCACAACCAGGAGCCCGAACGGCGCGACCATCGTGCCCGTCGGGAAGCGGTAGCGCCCGCTGGCGTATTCGCCCCAGACCACCGCGTCGCCCAGCTCCCAGCCGTCCAGGCTCACCGCCGCGGCGGTGGGGTTATAGATCTCGACCCACTCCCCCACATCAAAGTCGTCGACCGAGTCGTAGACCACCTCGCTGATGAGCAGGGAGCTGGTCTGCGCCCAATCCCAGGCAAATACGCCCGCCAGGTAGTTGTACACCTCGGTCGAGCGGATCTGGACGGCCAGCTCGCGGTTTAGCTTGCTGCTCGACTCGCTGCCGTTGATGCTGCCGATGTGGGCATAGCCCTGCCCCCCGACCCGCGCCAGGACCATCTTGTTGTGGATGCCGTAGCCGGTAGGGTTGCCCAGGCGGACCTGGAGATCCCAGCCGTTACAAAAGGCCAGGTCGTTCACATAGGACACCGTAGCGCGGGCCTCGTCGAACTCGGCCGGGTCCCGGCTAAAGGCCTGCCCGTTGAGCAGGAGGCGCACCCGCGCGCCGCGCTGCGCCGCGGCGATATACGACTCCAGACGCAGGTTCGGGCCGGGGAGCACGCTTTCCTCCCACACGCTGTATTCATAGGCCTGCTCGACATAGACCTCGTCGCCAGGCCCAGCCCGGGCGACCAGCCCCAGCAGGCCGTCGGACACACGCAGGGACGATTCCGGCGAGGTCAGCACCTCCAGGCCCAGCGCTCCGGCCCCCACCCACGGCGTGAACTGGACTGTATAGGTCGTCCCGCCCGTGACCGTGATGGGCAGGAAGCCGTCGGGCGGCGCATCGTATCCGTAGGGATGGTCCGGCGCCCAGCGCGTCAGGTCGCCGTACGTCGGGTCCATGTCCGCGTCCCACATGGCTGCCGTGCGGGCCACCACGGACGGGGCATTGGTCAACACCAGGACGCCGCGCGAGCCCCATGTGCCGTCGCCCTTGTCGTCGTCGGGCATGCCGCTCGGCGTGGCGTTCTGCGACGAGATCACAGCCCACTGCCGGTCGATCAGCACCAACTTGGCATGCAGATAGTCGTAGCGGTTGTTGACCGGCACGGTCGCGGTAATAGCGTTGGGGTCGTGGAACATGAACCAGCACGCCCCCCCACTCCCCTCGATCTGCTGGCACGCCCACCGCTCCTGGTCCGAGAGTCCGCCGACCGGCCCGCCCTCCAGCAGCACCGTCACACTGACCCCGGCCTGCGCCTTGTCCACCAGGGCCTGGACCAGCCCGGCCAGCTCCAGCGTATAGATCTCGATCTCGATACGCTCCTGGGCCCGGCCTACCGCCGCCAGCAGCACCTCCGCGCCGTTGTCCGGCGTGACGGCCACGGTCAGCGAGGCGGCCTCGGTCACGGAGAGCGGCTGGAAAAAGGACATATCCCAACCGGGGTGCAGGGCACGCCGGCCGTGCCAGGGGTCCACGGCATCCTGCATCCAGTCGGCGGCCGTATCGGTGTCGGCAACCGGCCGGCCGGTCTGCTCGTCGAGGCGGCGATGGAGGATCTGGTTTTTGTCATAGTAGGGGACCACGGCCGGCCCCACCCAGCCGGGGACTGTATAGTTGCCGGTGCCGTAGACGACAGCATCCGCGACCCGGCCCCGCGGGTCCCGTAGGACCACCTCGTCGCCCCCGTTGGACAGCTGGCCGCCATAGATCCAGGGAACCATCTCGCCGGCGGGCGCGAAACCGAAGGAGACGGTAAAGGAGACGGCGTTGCGGGCGAGCCACGCCGTGCCGCCCGGCGCAACCGCCAGGGCCGGCCCCGACCGGCACTCCAGGTCGAGATCGGCATCATACTGTTTGCAGAACTCCCAGCCCGCCAGGTTGACCCACGTGGTGCCCGCATTGCGCACCTGGATCGCCTCGTCGGGGTCGTTGTCCATGTAACCATCGTAGAACACGGCGTCGATGCGCAGCGTCTCCACGGCGCCCTTGGTCAAGAGGGGCAGAAACTGGCGCACCAGGCCGCCCTGGACGACGGTATGCCAGGTAGCGGTGTTGTTGGCCTGGCGTATCTCCGGGGCCGTCGTGACGGCGGCAAGGGTGTTGTAGAGCTGGATCGGGGCGCCTGCGCCCACCTGCCCGCGCACGGTAATCAGCACCAGCGAGCCGGTATAGAGGGTGCCGAGCGACCAGACGACGTCCTGCCCCTGCTGCTCGGAGGGGGGCGGGGTGCTGCTGACAAAGGCCACGCCGGCCGGCAGGGTGTCGGTAACGCGCACCTCCGGGGCCGCCTCCCCGCCGGCGTTGCTGATCGCCAGGGTGTAGGTGATGGCCATGCCGACGGTCACCTCTGGCGGGCCGGACTTGGCCACGCTCAGGTCCGCCATCTGCAAGGGCGCGTTGCGGTTCCGGGGCGTGCCGTTAATGGGCGCTCCGGCGGCGTCCAGGCCGTTGCGGTGCACCATATCGTTGGCGAGCCAGTTGGCGTCGGCGTCGGGCATCGCGGGGTCGATCCGTTCCATCGAGCGATAGTCCGCCACCAGGCCGGCCGGCCACTCCCCCCCGTTGCCGTTGGCCGTGTCGACGATACTGCCCCCGGCGTCACGCAGCGTCAGCGATTCGCCGGCGTTGCCCAGGCCGCCGCTATAGATCTGGTCGGCCGGGATATCGCTGACGGTGTCGTCGGCCGTGCGCTCCAGGAGGTAGTATCCCCCGGCGGCGATCGTCCCCACCAGGGTGATGGAGATGTCCCCGCCGTCAGAGAGGTTCCAGCCGGTGAGGTCGACGTCGCCGGACGACGTGTTGTAGAGCTCCAGCCACTCGTCCGAGGTCGAGGCCGCCGTCCCGGCCCAGGCCACCTCGTTGACGATGACCCGGCCGGCGTTCGGCGGCAGGATCGTGGTCGGCCAGGAGGCCGTGTTGTTGCCCAGGTTGGGCTCGGCCGCGCTCGTCGCGGCGGCGAGGGCGTTGGTGACCGTGCCCGTAGCGGTGGGCGCAACCTGGCCGTCCAGGGTGATCGAGACGGCGCCGCCCGCGCCCAACGGGCCAAGGGCCCAGACGACGCGGGAGCCGTACTGGGTCGAGGTGTAGGAACTCGCGGCAAAGAGGATGCCGGCCGGCAGGGTATCGGTGACGACGACGTCCGGCGCATCCTGGTCGCCGAGGTTCTGCACCGCGAGGAGGTAGTGGATTGCCCCGCCCGCGTTGACCGTGGCCGGGCCCGTCTTGGCCACGGCGACATCCGGAGCATGCGCCGCCACGAGGGTATCGACCCAGGCCAGGTTGTTGGTCGTGGTGACCTCGGTGACGGCGGTCGTGGCATAGACCTCGTTGCGCAGCGTCCCCACGGCCGTCAGGGCGACGGTGCCGGTGACGAGGAGGGTGCCCTGCGCGGCCGGGGCCAGGCTGCCGGCCTCCCAGCGGAGGAGCCGGCCGGCCTGCGTAAAGGTAAAGGGGCCGGTTTGGGAAGAAAAGACGACGCCGGCCGGCAGGGTATCGCTAATGAGGACGGCGGTCGCCGTCGTGTTGCCGCTGTTCGCGATCGTCAGGACGTAGGCAATCGGCTCACCCGGGGAGACAGCCGGCGGGCCCGACTTGGCCAGCACCAGGTCGGCAGCCGGCAGGGGGGGGAGCGAGGCCGAGTTCAGCGCCTTGGGCGTGCCGTTGATGGGGCCGCCGGCGCGGTCGTGGCCATTGCGATGGATCATGTCGTTCGTAGCCCAGTTGGCATCGGTATCCGGCAGGGTCGAAGCGATCCGTTCCATCGTGCTCTTGGTGCCGTTGTCCCCGGCCGGCCAAGAGCCGCCGTTCTCCACGTTGGCCGTGTCCACCTCGCTGCCGCCGGCGTCGCGCAGCCGCAGCACCTCCCCATTCGGATCGTTCCCCAGCGCCCCCGTATAGGTCTGGTTCGCCACCACGTCGGTGATCACACCGTCGTCGGACCGCTCCAGCAGGTAGTAGCCCCCAGCGGTAATCACACCGGTCAAGGTGATCTCCGGCGTGCCGTCGTCCGCGCGGATCGTCCAGCCGGCCAGGTCCACGTCGCTGCTGCCGGCGTTGTACAGCTCGATCCACTCGTCATTGTAGTCGGCCGCCGTCCCCATCCAGGCCACCTCGTTGATCACCACGGCCCCCTCCCCGGGAAGGTAGACGGTGGTCCGCCAGGTCGCCGTATTGTCCAGGAGGTCCGTTTCCGAGGCCGTCGTGGAGGCGATGACGACGTTGGTGAGGGTACCGGTGGCGGTGGGCAGGACGGCGCCGTAGAGGATGAGGAGAGCCTGGGTGCCGCTGGGCAGGTCGCCCACGGTCCAGACGACGGTGCCCAGGGTATGGCTATAGGGATAGGGGCTGGATTGGCCGGAGAAGGCGACGCCGGCCGGCAGGGTATCGGTGACGCGCACGGCGGACGCGTCCAGCATGCCGGCGCTGCTGATCGTCAGGGTGTAGGTGATGGGGCCGGCGGGGACGACGGTGGTCGGGCCGGCCTTGGCCGCGACCAGGTCGGCGTCCTGCGCCGGCGGGAGGGAGGCCGAGTTCAGCGCCTTGGGGGTTCCGTTGACGGGATTGCCATTGGCGTCCAGCCCGTTCCGCGTGACCATGTCGTTGCTGGCCCAGTTGGCGTCGCCGTCCGCGGCCAGGGGATCGACGCGCTCCATCGATTGGTAGTTGGGCGAGGCCGTGCCGGCCGGCCAGGCGCCGCCGTCGCCGTTCGCCGTGTCGACGATATTGCTCGCGGCATCACGCAGCGTCAGCGACTCGCCGGCATTGCCCAAACCGAACCCGAAACTACCAATCCAGTCCGCCGGAATGTCGCTGATGGTACTATCGTCGGTACGCTCCAGGAGATAGTAGCCCTGTGCGGGGATCGAACCGGTGAGGGTGATGGCCGGCGAGCCATCTGCCGCGCGCAGCGTCCAGCCGGCCAGGTCGATCGCGCCCGCCGTGTTGTTGTACAGCTCGATCCACTCGTCGGCGGAACCGGCGGCCGTCCCGCTCCAGCCGACCTCATTGATCACTACATCGCGGGGGGCAGCGAGCGTCGCGCCGGGCGACTCCCCCTGGGCCCGGACAACCCCACCCGGCGAGGTGGGGGCGACGGCCGCGGGGGCCGGCGGGCGCGCCCGGACCGCCGACGCGGGAAACAGGAGCAGGGCCAGGAGGGCGAGAATCAAAGGACGGCTGTGGGCAGGTCTCATCATCATACCTCCATAGGAGTAGGGGCAAGGGAGGTAGTACCTCACCAGCCTGATTTTGATCTGTCATTCCTCGCCGCGGCGGCTTCGCCGCCTCCGCTCGGAATCTTCTCGAACACAAGCAGACGCACCTGGCCTCCTGCTCCTTTCCCCTACCTCTTCCCCTACCCCACCTGCACCTCCTCACCCTCGGCCACCATGTCGCCCTGCTTCAGCTTTTCCACGGGCTCGGGGACATGCTGGAGGCGCTGGCGGACGTACATCCCCCCCAGAACAAGCCACGGCAGGCCCAACGCCACCAGCAGGTAGGGGACGATCGGCAGCAGCGGCTTGTCCGAGAGGCGGTCCAGGTTGATCAGGACGATGGCCAACGCCGTCCAGACGGTGAGAAAGTTGGGGATCGCGTCGCCGGAGCGCAGGAGGTGCAGCCCCGACACGCGCCCCCTGGTAAAGGGCCAGAACAGATTGCTGCCCATGTAGCCGAGCTGGTCTTCCAGCACGTGGCCGGCAAAGCCCAGCCCGAAGCAGAGTCCACCCCACAACCCCAGCGTCCACCCCCCCAGGAGCCCGACGAGCACCCCGACCAGCAGCCCCCCCACGGCCGCCACCGGCAGCGAGTGCGACCAGCGGCGGTGCCAGTCGAGAAAGTGGACGTGCACGGCGCCGCCCTGGCGCTCAAAGGCAAAGGACGGCCCGCTAAAGATGTCGACCTTGTTCTCGGCGTCATAGGTGTGGACCATCGGCACGCCCACCTGGACGCGGGCCTCGGCGTTCTCGGGCTCGCTGCCGGCCAGCGGCACCTGGCCCGTATTCACCAGCGGGCCGATGCGCACGATAACCTCGCCGGCCGCGGGATCGAAACGGATGATATACTGGCGCCAGAGGTCGGCCCCCATACGGATGGTGTGCAGCATAATGTTGCGCCCCTTACCCGTCTCGTACGCGGCGCGCATGGCCGCCGCGACACGTTCGGCAATCGCCTGGGGATCGGGGTGATCGGCGTCGGGGTCGATCTCGTCGTCGTAGCGTTCAAAGTACCGGGCGAACTTGAAATCCAGGGTATCGGGCAAGATACCGCCGATACCGCCGAGGACAGGGAGCACTCCCCCCGACGCCCCCTGTTGGACGACGTAGGGAAAGAAGGTCGCGATGGCCACGCCGCTGACAAAGTGAGTGATGCCTTTCATCAGTTCCTCCGTGAGGATGCGCTCCCGTGCATCCTACCACAACGGGGAACGCCCGTCAAGCGCACCTGGACCTCGGTACGCAAGAGAGGGCCGGCGGGATAACCCGCCGGCCCTGTGTGTTGTGCTCAGGGGCCTACCCCCGCCAGGGGGCCAGGCCGGTTTCCGTTACGGCGCCCCGACCTTGACGACCAGCGGCAGGTACAGGCTGTACCCGCACTGGACCGTCACCTCGAAGGACGCCATGTCGTGACCCGCGGCGCAGTTGTACACGTCGACCGTCACGTTGTACGTCCCCGAAGCCAGGTAGGTGTACGTCGGCGCGGCCAGCGTCGAGGTCATCCCGTCGCCAAAGGCCCACAGGTAGGTGAACGGCTCATCACCCGTCAGCTCCAGGCCAAAGTCGACCACGCAGCCCGCGATCTCGTACGTGTAGGTCACGATCTCGACCTCGGCGCAGCACTCGACCGTCACCGCGTCAACCCACTCGTCCGCGCCGCAGGCGTTCTCCGCCGTCAGCGTGTACGGATAGGTCCCGCTGGTCCCAAAGTCGACCACCGGGCTGGTTTCGGTGCTCGTGCCAAAGGCCCCAAAGTCCCACAGCCAGGTGAGCGGCGCGGTCCCGGCGAGCTCGGGGACAAAGGTCACCACGCACCCCGAGATCTCTTCGGTCACGGTGACGATCTCGGCCGGGTCGCACGCGGCGACCGTCAGCACCTGCTGGGCCATCGCCTCGCCGCAGTCGTTGTAGACGTACTGCGTGACGGTGTAGGTGCCCTCGGCCAGGTAGGTGTAGACGGGGTTCGTCTCCGTCGAGGTGCCCACGCCGTCGCCAAAGTCCCACCACCACTCGGTGGCGTACTGCGACTCGTCGGTGAAGGTCACCTCCAGCCCGTTGGCCGCGTAGCTGAAGCCGGCCTCGGGCAGAGCCAGGACCTCGACAACTCCCTCGGCCGTGTCGCAGAGGGCGAACATTGTGTTGCAGACCTCGAGCGTCACGGTGTAGGTGCCAGGGTCGGCGTAGGCGTGCGCCACCGGGTCGGGGCTGTCGACGGTCATGCTGATGCCGTCGCCGAACCACCAGGTGTACTGGTCGGCCGGGGGCACGCCCGCGTCGCCGGTGAAGTAGAACCACATGTCCTCACCCGCGCAGGCGGGGGTCGTTGCGTCAAAGTCCGCCGTCGGGGTGACCAGCTGGTCGATGATGTGCATGAGCACCGGCACATTCTGGGCACCTTCGTCGGCGTTGTTGGTGACGATCAGGGTGGCGTTGTAGTCACCCAGCGGCATCGGCGTGGCGTCGGTGTACAGCGCGGTGAAATAGATCACGTCGTTCAACGTGGTCAACGCCGGGACAGTACCGGTGACGGGAGACTCCCAGAACCACGGCACATCCATCGCGCCGATCGGCACATAGGCCGGCGGCTGGATCGCCTCGTCGCAGCTGAAGCCGGCCGGGGCGTAGCCGTCGTTCGAGCACGGCCAGTGCGGCGCGTTGGCGTAGCCGTCGCCGTCCCAGAACCAGGAGACCGGGGCCTGGGTGCCAGCCGGCGCGGAGGTCAGCTCGGCGCAGTAGTAGGCCGTGCAGTGGTCGGAGGTCGACATGTAGCGGGCGTGCGTAATATTGACCTCGTAGGGGGAGGTCTGGAACGCCCAGGAGAAGGTCCCCCAGGAGCCGCTATCGCAGACCGGCGTCCCCTGGACGTAGACGTTGGATACCGTCCAGTTGGTGGGGAACTTGAGCCAGGTATTGTAGACGTACTCCCAGTCGTTGGTGAAGGACTCGGCCCGGAAGCAGAAAGTCTGCGCGGTGCCGGGGATATAGTTCTCGTCCCCGCCAACGGAGGGGTCGAAGACGACAAAGGAGCCGCTCAGGCTCTCGACGCCACCCCCATCCAGGGGGAGGTCCGGCAGCTCCATCAGGGCGAATTCGAGGTCCTGTCCGCCGTTGTTAATAATGTCCAGCCCGGTCGGGTGTTCGTAGACGGCCGTGCCGGTCATCACCCAGACTTCGAGGGCCTCTGGATCCAGCCCGATGCAGGGCCGGTCGGGGATCAGGCTCACGTCCAGCACGACCTCGCCGCCCACGGTGATGTCCACGCTGGTCGCATAGTCCAGGTAGCCGTCCGCGGTAAAGGTCAGATCGTAGGTCCCCGCCTCCAGCCAGGCGCTGTAGTAGCCGGTGTCGGGGTCGCTGGTGGTCATGGTGATCGGGACGCCGCCGGCGATGGCGATGTCGGCCTCGACCGGCTCGCCGGTGCAGTTGTCCATAACGTAGCCGTGCACCTGGCCCAGGTCACCGGCCAGCACCGTCATCGTCACGAGCACCTTGACTGCCGGGTCACCCTGCAGGTTCAGGGTGCAGTAGTAGTCGCCCGGCTGGTCCACGCCGGCGCCGTAGGTGGCGTCAAAGAGGAGGGTCGGGGTGAAGCTGCCCTCGGCCGGCACAACCGTGCTGGTCGGCACTTCGGACAGCCACAGGCAGTCGGCCCCCGCGGTGGGCGGGCAGTCTGCCGAAAAGTTGCGGTTGTGGCCGCTGGTCGGCGTAAAGCCGCCCGAGGAGCCGCCCACCACGTAGAAGGAGCAGCCGTCGGCCGCCGAGATGTTGACGCCCTCGACGCGGTAGACGGTGGTCGGCGGGGTCGGGCCGATGTACCAGGCGCCGTCGTTGAAGCTGTAGTAGGCCGAGTTCGGCCAGAGGGCGAAGGCGGTATCCGCGCCGTTCGCGAGCCACAGCTGGTAGTCGCCGCCCTCGTAGAGGACGTCGTCGGCCATGCCCCAGACACCCGCGGGCATCGCGCCCAGGTCGGCGTTGGTGGCGTTGAAGGCGGCCGCGCCGATGTCGTAGCACTGCGTGTCGCCCGAGACCACGCTGCTGGCGTTCACGCCGCCGCCGACGCAGATCCCGCCCTGGCCGCCGACCCACGGTGCGTACCACGAGGCGTGGAAGGCAAAGCCGCCGGCGAGGTAGGAGTAGTCGCCCAGGTCCACGGCGGTGTTGCTGTCAGGGTAGTAGGCGTAGAGGGCGCTGGTGTTGCCGCCGCCCGGGGTCGTCGCGCCGCCCGAGATGTAGCAGACGTTCTGCCCGCTGTAGCGCAGCATCGAGACGACGTCGTGCCCCCAGAGGCCGTTGGCCGGGAAGCCGGCCGGCACCGGCGGGGTGTCCCACACGTTCGTCGCGATGTTGTAGCGGTGCAGCGTCGTGGCGCCGCTCGTGCTGTCGTTAAAGAGGATACCCACCGGCTCGCCGCCGGCGTTCAGGCCCAGGCACCCGTCAATCGGGTACTGGATCTGCGGCGAGGGCTCGGCCGCGCCCGTCGTCCAGGTGTTGGTGTTGGGGTCATAGATGCCCACCTGGCCATTCGCGCCGTAGCCGCTCAGCAGGTAGCCCAGCCCCTCATAGTCCAGGTAGACGTTGTCCATCGAGACAAAGGG
>Ga0302251_1000729_pt1 | contig 26305 bp, 15 predicted proteins | sample AAG_RA_Gln_MG_FD_193534 | JGI IMG/M metagenome (GOLD analysis project Ga0302251, IMG submission 193534) | Enriched activated sludge microbial communities from anaerobic digester in WTTP, New Holstein, Wisconsin, United States - AAG_RA_Gln | ecosystem: Engineered > Bioreactor > Anaerobic >...
TTATTTTGGTTTTCAAAGAGCTTTACGGCAAAATTGGAAAACTATTAGAGCAATCCTGCGCATCGTCGGAACACTACAATGTTTACGAATTGAAAAACGCAGCGTGACTTTTTACGAGGCCATCATTTTTTGGATATCCGTTTAATGGCCTGCTCATGCGATAATATACGACCTTCTCTTATGTCATCTTCACCTTCTTCAAGCTTTTCGAGTAGATACAATTGATAGATAAGATCATCCACATTAATTGCCGCAGGCATTTTCTCCAAGATGTTTTCAATTTTAGCCTTTGCAACAGTCATGTTGTTCTCCTTTTTTATTGAATTATAATGGTATGATTTTTTTGTGTCAATCAGTATTTGTTATTCCATATCCTCTGCCAGCGGTGTCAGTTGCCTGCAATGGAGATGTCCTCCGCTGGCGGAGGTGTCACGCAGTGACGGAGGTGGATCGAACTTTGGTGGATGTGCATTGCTTCATCCACCCTACCGGGCTGGGGTAAAAATTACGGTTACATTAACACATCCTCTTAACCCCCGCCGGCGGGGGACATGCAAAACACATAATGACAGGAACTTTAATTACGACACCGTTTCGAAGGCCGGTAGCAAGTATGCTGGATTCCCTTGTCGCATTGTCATTCGCAGGGGAATGACTGGGATGGGTTGTGTGGGGTGGGAACCATCAGCATGAGCGCTCCAGCAAAGGGGCTTTATAGGATGTCATTGTCCAACTCGATTGGACAATCCAGTTTTAATGTGTCCCGGATTTCCTTAAAAATTATTCCAAGGTGCTAAAGTTTGGCGGTTAATTCCCGATAATGTAATCAAAGGAAATTCAAAAAAGTTCAGAAAGGAGGAAAATCTAATAAGTCCTGTCGAACAACAATAATAAAGAGCCGAAGCCATCGGCGAAATAAAAACCTCCGACAAGAATTGTCGGAAAAAACCTAGAAAAGGAGAATAATCATGGCTCTTAGCGACATATCATTAACCTCTGGAATGAGGTCCAATCTTCTATCTCTTCAAGGAACAGTTGATCTTTTAAACCGCACCCAGGAACGCCTGTCCTCAGGCAAGAAAGTCAACACAGCAATCGATAACCCGACATCGTATTTTGCTTCCCAGTCATTGACATCCCGCGCGAACCTCATCGATAGTATGAAGGATGCCATGGGGCAGGCAGTTCAGACTATTACCGCGGCCGATAAAGGCATCACGGCAATTACAGCGATGATCGAGCAGGCCAAAGGTATTGCGGAATCCGCCCTGAGTGCGGAGGCAAGCACTGGTAATGACACCCTGGATGTAACATTAAACAGTATTAATGTCGGAGATACAATCACAATAGGCGGATCAACCCTTACCGCTTGCACGGCAGGAGTAACTAACACAACAGCCAGTATTGATATTTTATTTGGTGCAAATATGGCCCAGGATGAAACCATCGTGGTAGGCGGGCAGACATATACCGCCAGTGTTGGTGGTACCTCTGAGGGTTATACCGTTGTCATTGGCGCTGATGCAGAAGCAACCTCCAACGAACTCTTTGCCAGAATCAATGACCAGCAGGGTGGAATCTATACTGCCACCGGCGCAACGGCTAACACGGTTCACATCGTCGCAGATGCAACAGGCGGCTTGACTGAAAACACAGTTGCGCTGGGTACCTACGCAGGCGCCACGATTACCAACAATGCCGGCACATACGGCGACCTTGAATTTGAGAGATCCGGCAACGATATTGTGGATGCAGAAAATGTTGCAGCTAAGTTCTTAGCCAGCAACGATGCCGGAATTACTGCGCTGAGAGATGCCGGGTGGACGGTAACAGCAGACAATGGCGTCTTAACCGTTGCACAGACCGACGTAGATCTTGATCTCGCTTCAGTTAACAGTGTTGACATTGAATTCTTAGCCGAAGACCTTGAAACAGGGGATACCTTTGTCGTTGCCGGAACAACGTATACCGCCAGCATCGGCGGTACGTCTGAAGGTTTGACCTTCGTAGTTAACGGCACTCAAGCGAACGATGCTCTTAGTCTCCAAACTGCTATAACCGCTAATGCGGCAGGGGCGGTCACTGCTTCTATAAACACTGACGGTACAGTTCATATCGTTGGAGGTACGACAGCGTTGACCGACACTACGGTTACCTCGACTGCTTCTGCTACCGAAACCACGATTACGACATATGAAGCTGTAGAGGTTTCTAATACGACCAGAATGGTTGAAGCAGCGGTGTCGGCTGATGTAGAACTTGCCAATCTCGTGGAACAGTATAACCAAATGCGGACACAGATTGACGAGTTGGCACAGGATGCCGGCTATAAGGGCAAAAACCTTTTGTATGGAGCAACCGAAGCAGAAAGAACTCTAACTGTTAAGTTTGAAGGTTCTGATTTGGACGTTGTTGGTTTTGATGCGACAAGTACCGGACTGAACGTTACAGCAGCCGATTCGACAACTACAGAATGGACTGCAGCCGGGACGACTGGCACCACCGCCATTAACACCTCTATCGATCAGTTAAATGCTGCTTTAGACACCTTGCGTCAAAAATCTTCCGCACTGGCCGGTAACCTTAGTATCATCTCTGTTCGTCAGGATTTTTCGACAAACATGATTAACACTTTAACTGAAGGCGCGGACAAGCTGACGCTGGCCGACACCAACGAAGAAGGTGCGAATATGCTGATGCTGCAGACTCGTCAGTCTCTCTCCACCACGGCTCTGAGCCTTGCTGCTCAGGCGGCTCAATCCGTTCTGAAACTGTTCGGATAGCAGTGAATTAGTGATGTGCATATGTAAAAAGGCGGGGAATTAAATTCCCCGCCTTAGTTTCAATGATAAGGTATAGATTATGAATATTCAAAATATTCAAATTGCTCAGGGCGTACTGAACAACGTCGAGGAAAAATTCAATTCCAGGAAAGAGAATGTTTCCCCGGATCACGAGACTTCCTTGCCTCAGAATAATATGTCTGAACCTGACACAAAAAGTCTCAAAGCTGTCGACAGTGCAAATGTTTCGACAGAGGAGAATTTAATGGAGGTTGTCTATCCGCCTTTTTTCCCTCTGGGCAATACACAAGATATTCTTTCCATCGAGAGGGTCAAACTGGCCGGGGAGGAGATGAAGAGCGCGTCGGCTGTTTCTGTAAAAGATAAAGAGGCAAACGGGAAAAAAGAAGCCGGTACTAGAACGACGAATGCAATGGGAAACCCAATACGTCAAAGCAACATCGCGCCGGACTCGGATAGTACGGCTGAAAATAATACACCGCAAATAAAACATGAAACAAATCCTGGAGATGTCCTTGATCTAAAGATCTAGAGACGGAAAGAAAAAACTAAGGAATAATATTATGGGGTTAAAGATAACATTAAAGCCTTATGAAAAATTCATTCTTGGCGGTGCGGTCATTATCAATGGTGATGCCAAGAGTACTTTTGTCGTAGAAAATGATGTGCCGATCCTGCGGGAGAAAGATATTATGACGCTGGCCTCGGCGGACACGCCCTGTAAGAAGATTTATTTCGCCATACAATTAATGTATGTTGATGGTGAAAATCTGCCGGAGCATCATAAAGTATTCTGGGAACTGGTTAAGGACGTAGCCCAGGCGGCGCCCAGCAGAAAACAGATCCTGAAGGATATCAGCGAAAGTATACTTCATGAACGTTATTATCAGGCACTGAAACTGACGAAAAAACTTATCGAATATGAGCAGGAGGTATTGAATCATGTCCGCAGGGCATCTTGAAGCATATAGAACAGCGAGCAGTTCCACCAATATGTCCGGAAGAGAAATAGAAGCTGCTGCATTGACTCGTTGCGCGCTGCTGCTGTCCGATTGCCGGAAAAACTGGGATGCCCCCAATCGCAGTGTTAACTTGAATGAGGCATTGAGAATTAACCAGCGTGTCTGGAGTATATTACAGGGAGAACTTACAAGTCCGGGTAACCCCCTGCCTAAAAAACTGAAGGAAGATCTTCTCAGTCTGAGTATTTTTATCGACAAAAGAATAATTCAGATCATGGCTGATCCTGTGCCAGAAAAGCTCAATATAATTATTGATATTAATCTGAATATTGCCGCCGGTCTCAGCAGCTCACCAAATAAAGAGGGAAAAGAAGCAAAAGTGGAAGAACAGAAAAATGTTATAGACATGCCTCCTAAAGGAATATTGCAAACAAATATTCGTGTGTAAATTCACGTAATGCGGGTCGAAAGGCCCGCCAAAATCACATCGTTGTTTCAATCATTCATCGATGATTGTTATAAATCAGTTTAAAAAAGATTTAATTCAGATATTACTTTTGTATTTGTTTTCCGCCACACTTTGTTTTCCACCTCCGTCACTGCGCAAGCCCGACGCATGCAGGGTGACACCTCCACCAGGAGACTGTTTCATAATAGCTGATTGTCATTGAGAAACGCCTCTCAGGCGTTGTGGCAATCTGATATTTTCAGATGAACAAGGCTTTATCCTGCTGTCAGTTAATCAAAAATTATTTTACCATTTTGCTTAAGCCGGATGTCAACTCATCACGAAGGCGTAGAGTTTGTTGATCTGCCAAATTGCCTTGAATAGCTGCCTCAATGAGCAATTTGGCATATTCATTTTGTCCGCTGGAAATAAGCTGTGCCAGTAAGGAATCAATGTAATAAGAAATGTTCTTAATCCTTCCGCCGGCTAACTCTTTAAATATAGCCACTCCTTTCTCTGAATTTCCGACGGCGCAGTATGAAGCACCCAGCACTGCCATCAGTGTAGGATTATAATTCCCCTTTGACAAGAAATCATCTAGTAAAACAGTGGCTTTTAGCGCATTGCCCAGATATAGTTCGGATAAAGCATAATTCAGTACAGCATTCTTTGTTCCAGGTGAAAGTTCGACAGCTCTCTTCGATACATTGCGGGCTTCCAGATATTTTCCGATCTGCATGTAATGATACCCAAGATTAAACAAAGATTCTACATCGTCGGGCTTTACGGATAATGCTTGTTGCCACAAAGCAATGGCCTCCTCAAAGATACCAAGCTCTCCAGCCTGAGCAGCCAGTTCCCGCAGTGCAATATAGTCGCCGCCGCCTCGTTCTTCTAATTTCTTTTTTCCGAGCAGATAGTACTCCCGGCCTTTTTCCATGAGTTTGTTTTGATCGAGTCTGCCGTAATGATGAACGGGAATATCGCATTTTTCGATGGTAATCCCGGCCCTGTGCAGAGATGCCTCAAGAAGTTCATGCACGGGATTTTCAAACCGGACAAGGTTGTTATTTCTGATTAGTCGCACCTTATTGCTTCCTGACCACCCGACACCTTTTTCTTCTTGTGGATATGTCCCGTCATTTTCCGTCCACCCGGCTGTTCCTGCCTTAACAAGATAGTTCCGGCTGATGATTTCAAAAGCGACAGGCTTTTGTTTAGCACTGTCGATTATCTTTAAGAGTCGCTTATGATCGGCAGGAGAAATAACTTCGTCGGCGTCAAGTATCAAAATCCAATCGCCGCTTGCCTGATCCAGAGAATGATTGCGTGCCTCGGAAAAATCTCCCGTCCAGGGGAAATCAAATACTTTGGCCCCAAATATCCTGGCAATATCTATCGTTTTATCAGTAGAACCGGTATCCACAATGATCATTTCGTCAACGATGTCACGGATGCTCTTTAGACATTTGACAAGGTGCTTTTCTTCATTCTTTACAATCATGCAAACAGATAACGTGGTTTTCCTGAGTGTTTTGTCAATCTGCAAGGGGCCAAGCTGTTCCCTGACAGTAAGAGCCGCTTTCAAAGTCCCCTCATCAAGGCCATACAATTCCAGCGCGTCTTCTATTTTGAGCATAGCGAAATCATACTTGCTCTGCTGTATGAGAAGATCGATATATAAAAAAGCAAGATTTTTATTGCTGGGGTATAACTTTGAAGCTTCGCGTAATTCGACTTCAGCAATACCGAATAAACCCAAAGAAGATATTACGGAATAATAAAGCGAACTTACATCCGGAACGGTCGGGGATAGGATAAAACCTTTGTGCAAATGTGTAAGTGCTTCATCTTTTTTATCCATTCCCCAGTAAAGAACACCAAGATTGGTGTACGCTTCCCCGTAGCCTGGATCATTGTTTATGGCTGACTGGAAATAATCCGCCGCCTTCTCCTTCTCACTTTTTTTATATGCCAGAATTCCTTTTAGATTCAGTGCAGCAGGGTAGTTTCTATTCAAAGACAACATCTTGTCTGCATACTCCACAACTTCATCATCCAGCCCTAATCCTTCCTTAGCGTAACCCGCGCATTCAAGACCTTTTAAATCATTTTTCGCCGCTTCAGGCATGGTTCCAACAACTTCCCATGCCTCGGAATATCTTTTGGATTCAATAAACATGCGGGCCAATTCGTAATAGATTTCTTTGGCATCAGAGTTAAGTTTAATACAATTGATGAGTGTTGCAATTGCCTGATCCATTTGTCCTTTTGAATAAAGATCATCAGCCGATTCTGTAGCTCTTACAATTGCCAGTTTCTTACCTTCGGGATTAACCGTGCTTAGTGTCCATTTTTTATTGATTATGCTTCTATTACCAGTCGATCCTTTGCCTCCGTAATGGTGGATGAAAACATCACCGGCAATGTAATTTGAATAACCCTCCAAAGCCGCTCTTAAACAGAAATCCTCATATGCAAAATTACTGATATCAAAGCGTTCATCGAGAAGGCCGATTTTTTCTGCCAGTGTGCGTTTAAACAACATACAGAATCCGGCAATATTCCGGCAGGGAATTCGTCGATGACGGTATTGCTCTTTAAACATTTCCGTGTATTTAGTGAGATTATTAACAGATTGGTATGACTCGTCCTTTACCTCCTGGGGGCTGGAACTATTGTTGGTCATAGGTCCTATGATACCGGCATTGGGTGCACGATTCAGACAATCAAGCATTCCGGTTAACCAGCCTTTCGAAACGACAGTATCATCACTCAGTAAAACAATATATTCGCCTATAGAGTAGTTGATGCCCTGGTTGATGGTCTGCAATAAAGATTCTTTGGGGGAATGTTCCAGAATTTTATAGGGACTATGCTCTTTAACGCTTTTCCTCATTTTCTTTTTCAAGTCCACGGAGGTGAGGCTATCGAGCACAATCAATTCATATGGTTCTTGAGTGTGTTTTTTTATGGATATGAGGCATTCGTGCACATGGTTTGAAGACGCCGCGACAATGATGGATGTCCTGCCTTTTATGAATTCAGTATTTGTCAAATGTGGTGCCATGTGAATGTCTTTGGTTTGTAAAATGTCGTTGTTTTCTTTTATTGCTTTTTCATATTCTGCGACTATTTTCTGGACATCCGGATTTCCCGGCTGTTTGAAGTTAGCCTGGCCTACAAATAATTCTGCTTGTTTCCAATTGTTTTGCTTCATGAATAAGCTGGCCAGAAAAATCAATGATTCAATATGATGCGGGTCTGCGCGAAGCGCCTGCTCGGCGTGCTTTATGGCTTCTTCCGTTCGTCCCTGTTCTCTTGCAATGCAAGCTAGTTGATAGTGGGCTGCCGTGAAGTTCGGGTCTTTTCGGAGATCATCATGATAAACGGCAATGGCCTCGGTATATTTTTTTTCTTTTATCAACTGTTCTGGCAGTATTCGGACATCGTAAGGATGAGCTGTTACTGGAACACTTCTATCGACCACAACATTATTTGCTTTGGCGATAAAATAGCTTTCTCCCCGAACACGCCTCTGCAAAAACCACAACAATTGATTGTCGTTTTCACACCGGGCCAATCCTTGGCGTAATGGCCGGATAATTTTTAGATTAATTGCACAAAGGGACAAATCTGCGTATGGGATAATTTCAACGGCCTGCAACGAATCTGTTTTGCGCGCGTGGGTGATGGGCGCATAGTTTCCGACTGGAACCATTATCGCGACGTCCGGATAGCAAAGAACGGATTCCGTCAATGCGGAGATAATTTCCGGAGTAGGGGCGAGACGCGAATCGATTAAAACCAAAAAATCATATTGTTTTTCAGCAAGCATCTTCAAGATTAAAGACTGGATCGTTTTGTTCTGATTTTGGACAATTTGCCAGGCATGCTTTTGGGCCACAGCAATGTAACGACTTTCGTTGTCTGATGTATCGGAAAGATCGTCTCCTGTTTCTACTAGACATATCCGCGGGGTTCGTATGACCATTCTTTCATCAACCGGTATCATGTCTTCCAGACTGTAAGGCCTTAGAGTCATTTTACCGTCAGGTGCGATAGAGATCCGGCTGTTATTCTTAATTTTATTGATAAACTTTTCTTTGTTGATGTTCTGAGGCGCACCAAAGAGATCAAGACGATGCTTGCTTACAGTTGCACTGCCGAAATGGTGGATGAAGACGTCGTTGGCTACGAGCAATCTGTATCCTTTCAAGCGCAAGCGTAAGGAAAATTCATCATCACTGAACCCATATCCGCCGTTTCTGCCATTGGTTGGCAAATCGGGATCGAACCCTCCGATCTGTTTTAGAATGTCTTTTTTCAAGGTCATCAGCATTCCGACCATGCGTTCAACAAAAAAATTTTCTCCCTGATGGTTTTTGCTCCATTCACATGCAAAAGATTGGAATGTTTCCAGAGAGTCATAATCGGCCGGTGCTGCTTGCGGGCCACTTATACTGTTGGAGCGGGGCACGACTATACCGATGTCGGGTGCAGATTCAATATGTTGTATCAGCTTATCAAGCCACCCCTTATGTACCACGTTATCATTGCTGACTACGATAATGTATTTTCCGCAGGCAATAGACGCTGCATAATTCAGAGCTGATTCCACTATACGGTTTTTAAAATTCCTGATTATTCGGGTATTGGGATGAAAATTTCTGACAGCTTCGAAATATTCGCTGGTACCGTCTGTAGATCCGTTGTCAGAGAGCAGCAATTCATATGGCTGGTTTGTGTAATTCAGGATGCTTTCCACACATCGCTTCGTGTATTGTAGCTGGTTGTATGCATTAACGATAATGCTGACAAGAATATTCTCGTTGCTTTTACCTTCGGTGGATGGTTGCGCATAATGAGAAAATACTAAATTCTTTTCTGAATTGGAGGTGTCTAATTGCCGGGATGGGACGGGCCTTGTCGGTGGCATGAGGAGGGACATGTCGTTAAACCCGATATGCTTAAAAATATCGACTAATCTGTGAGTCCATGTATGTTCAGCAAGTGTTCGTTCATATCCTCGCCGCGCAATAGCTGCCCGTTGGTTTTCATGTGTAAGATAATATTTACATTTATCAATCATCTCTTCCAGTGAGGAGGCGACAACAACTTCCTTATCCGGTTCATAATATTCTTCCAAGTTATTCGCGGGAGTGGTGATCAGAAATCCGCCGCATCCGGTAACTTCAAAGTGTCTTCTAAGCGGAGATTGTATCATCCACTTTTCGTTACCCAGATGCAAATTAATGCGAGATGAATTGAAGATTCTAATCAGGTCATAAAAAGGAACAAAAGAGTTTTTGTGCCAGCCCGGTCCGAAAATATCAACAGGCAAACCATTCTGTTTTATGTTATTCAGAATTTCGGAACGAATGCCTTTTGCTGACCCGCAGAAGCTGATTTCCCGAATCGCAGGGGATGGTTCACTGATATAAGTAAAAGGATTAAATGCCCATTGACTTTGGATGATATTGCCACCGAAGCCCATGCCTACATAAAGATCGGTATCCTGCTTGGAGGTGGTAATTATGTGGTCAAGACACGAACACCAATTTTCTATATCATCAGGCATTTGTTTATCATATGACCAAAGTACAATTTGAGTATCAGTGGAATCGGCGATCAACTGCAGATGACCGGGAAGTATATAGGCGTTTCGACCAGCCGGTTGATACAATAGTAAATCGGGTTTTTCTTTGAGGATCTTTTCCGCAAGGCGCTCGGACATTCCTGCTACGCCCCATTGTTGCGCCTCAGAAGCATAATCGAAGAATTGAGCTTGAATGTTTTCAAATCGATTCAGAGTGTCGAAGATATTCCACCATCCGTAACTATATCCGTTCTTTGCTCTGCCGGAGTGAAATTTCATGTCGGCGATCAGGATCTTAAATGTTGATTTCTTGCCGAGCAAGAAAGATTTTTGGTTTGACTTTTCTTTTGAGTTCGCGGGCTCTAGGTTTTGGATTTGCCGTCTTTCTATGATTTTCCCGTTTTGCACAGAAGGTGAGGTGGCTTTTGATAAATATTTCCAGCTCCACATGGTCGGTTTGACGCAGAAACTCAATTCTTTGTGGCGCAGGTCCGCTCCAGGTCCCGGATGCCATAAGATGTCGTTGTTAAAATACTTGGCATCCAGCGATTTCTCATCGATTAATGTCCGAATGATTTGATTGTATAGGGCTTCTTCCGAATACTTCCTTAATCCCCCTGAACATACAAAGTCATCAATGCTGTCTATATATCTATTGTACTGTGCTTTCGAGATTGAATGGAGGTAAGTATCCAATGATCGATAATCGGCGAATTTTCTGAAATCAATAAAACATTCAGGCGGTATGTATTGTTCGATGTTGGAGGCGCCGAGATAAATTGGAATGGTTCGCGTTTCCAGACAATCCAGAATTTTTTCCGTTACATAACCTGCAGAAAGCAAGGGATCATTGGTGTTTTCAAAACAGAGGCTGAAACGATATTGCTTAAGTACTGTCAGTTTCTGACCGTCAGGAATTGCACCGCAGTAATTAGGAAGCGCAAAAGACGGCCTGCCGTAGACATCGAAAGGTATTTTGGAATGTTTGGCGAACCAATGGGCGACTTCAATGCGCTTTGAATATAGCTCATAAGGGACATGGGAACTCTTATTGCCGCTGATCATGCAGATTGCGTCTTTACGATTCAATAAAGGATAATGGGATTCGCGCATGTTCCTATCCTCTGTTATGGGATTGATGCCCGAGAAGTCGGCGCGCGGAAAAAAGATTTTATGAAATGTTTTGCCACGGTTCTTTAGCGTATCAAATAATCCGAAGATGTGATCAAAATGTTTCCAGACCTCTTCATCAAATTCACCCGGCAGAACAACTGCCGGCTCCAGCATAAGCAGTATGTTCAAACCCGGGCGTCTACCGCGATAGCTGAAGGCGTTGTGATAGACATACACATCACATCCGTCGATAGGGTATGCAGATAACATGACAGATACATTCCCTTTGTGATTTAGCTTGACATTCTTTTCCGTGTGGTGCCCGTATACACTGTTTATCAGATAACTTTTGACGACTGGCACCAATAACTCGTTTTCGATGACGAACTCAATGTGATAGTTTGGACAGGAATTTTTAACCCTCCAGCGGACATCCATTTCCCAGGCGCCTTCAGGCGGTTGCAGAGGATTCATCCACAAGATATCATAGTTTCCGGATAGAAGTTTGTTGAAGTCTTTCAACTTACCCGGTGGTATTCCCAGATACCGCGTTGGGGTCTCATCGGGTTCAACTTCACATTGAATTTCACGTATTTTACCTTTTTTTATGAATTTTGAAAGTGTTTTAAGCACCGTAAAGTCAATACCCTGCAAGTCTGTTATCAATGTATCAATTTCTGAAATGCCGTTGGCGGAGCAGAAATCCTGAAGATTGATTGTCGGTACTTTGATTTTTTTCTGGGCTTGCAGCAGTCCCGTCTTCATATGCACGTAATCAGGATTTGGTTGTCCGATGGATGAGGCAGGTGTCCAATCTGTCGTTATGACAAATTCAATTTCCTCACCGCCTTTTTCAGTCAGAGCACCGTATATTATTTTAACATTTGGATCATTTTGATAAAATTTTCTGGCCTGTTCAACCTTATCCGGATTGGCGTCAAAACCATAACATATATCGTAATAAGGCCTGATACGGCTAAAATTAACGAGATTATGTATTCCACAATAAAATAAAATTTTTATCTGATCCATAGTGCCAATGGTAGTTGTAGTATTCTCCCTGGAATCGTTGGTCTTTAGTTTGTCCATAAGTTTCCGCGCAGCCTTGAAATCCGGTCGTGCATTTAGAACAGCGAAAAGGGAAGTTTGAGCAATAGCGAAATTCCCGGATTCATGCGCTGCCCGAGCCAGGTACCATTGTATTCGCCAATGAATGAAACCGCGTGAAAGCAGCGATGTAAACGATTGAATAGCGTCGGTAAAATGTTTTCTGTTATAGAGAATAAGCCCAAACCACAGGGTATAGTACTTGCTCAAATCCACTGCGTTGGACAAACTGAATTGTTTACATAACTGGCCGATTGCTTCCTGCTCAACGCCTTCAACATAAGAAATATTCTGTTCCGCCTTGAGGATCGTCGAATCTCCTAATTCCGGATTCTCATCGTAGAAGCGACTAATTGTGCATCCCCGGATAACCGACGATATTTTAATTGCATCATGTGATGGATAAGCGATCCCAACGTCTCCGATTATTTCAAAACAATATGTGTTGTCAATTTCAAGTATAGCGGAAAACAGCTCGCGAATCGTCGGATAGCCATAGACAATGGAAGCGGTATTAGGATTTTTGTAAAAAATACGGATATCGTCAATAAGGATGACTGCGTTCTTAATATTATGCTGCCATATTAATTGAATCTCTCCCATGATGGGGGTGTTTTCATTTCCACGCGCAGTTTCCCCTCCACTATAATGACCGTCCAGCCAGAACACTGGTTTCCCCTGAATGAGGGGCAAGATTTCTTGAAGTACCACAGATGAATCTCCGTGGTATAAGTGAACGTTGCTGTTTTCTCGTAAGCGTTGCGTTGCCTTTTGAAATAATTCGCGGCTGAGTTCGATGGTGTGCACTTCCCGAAATATTTTTGCCGCTTCTGCTGTTGTGCCTCTATAGTTTGTGCCGGTTTCAACAAAAATATCAGCATGAAAGAGCTCCATAATTTTTTTAAGAAATGCTAAAGAAAGCGAACCATTGTCTGACTTGACAGGCTCAAGGTATAATAATTTTTCTTGACCGCTATTCATCTCAATATCTCTATCGACCGGTCTGAGTTCTTTAAGCCTGATGGCAACTGGTGTGTCCGAACGTTGTCCGTCTCCATGTGTGAAAGGCTGATGATTTTGCATTGTCTCTCCTGCTGCTTTTTGTTATTTATGGTCCAACAAAAGTCCTGATCATTACGCGGGGAACATTATTATAGATCTTACCGGCGTTTGACCTTATCAGGATTGGCATCAAAACCATGGTGCGCATTGTAATCTTAATAAGGCCTGATTTGATTAAAATAACCAGATAATGTATTCCGCAATATATTAGTATTTTCTTGCGGATGATAGAATATAGAGTTATCTGTACTGTGCGATACTTTTTTCAGTCAATCACCACATATGAGGTTGTTGGACATAATGGAGATCTATTTATTCTGAATCTATCCAATCCGAATACCTCTTTAAATGCCGTTGTCTCGCCGGGGAATTCATGACAGTTCAGTTCATCAAAACCGATGACACTGCCTTTTGTGAGGCGGTCTTTGATGGCTTCCAGACATTTTTTTGTCGGCTGATATATATCAAAGTCGAAATAGGCAAGAGCGACGATTGTTTCCGGGTTGCGCTCCAAATATTTATTAACTTCAATGGAGGCATCGCCTTTTACCAACTCATACTTCTTTATGTGCGACAGAGGGCTTTCCTGTTCGTGGTAGTCGAGAATTTGTTCAAGGTACTCTTCGTATTTATCCGTTACTGCATAGGCGCCTGTGGTAGCTATGGCGTGATTTCCGTCTTTGGCGTCAGTCGCTGGAAATCCTGCAAAAGTATCAAAACCAACTATTTTGCGATAATAGTTAAAAGGTTCATACATGCCCCGAAATGATTCGAAGAGGGCTAGATTTTGTCCCCATCTTACACCAAACTCGATGATGATCCCATGGACATCAATGATTTTCTGATATAGTAGATTCATGAAAAGCATTCTCGACAATGCCTGTCTGTTAAGAAAAATTCCCAGGTTTGTGAGTATCTCCGTTGGGGGTATGGGGCATTGTTGGTAAAGGTTGAAAATTGTTTCTCTCAAAGAAGTTTCTTTTCCTGATAAATGTCCCCATGTTCTAATGTCAGTTTTATTCATAATTATTAATCTTTCTTCTTTTCTGTTTATCTGGGGGGATCGAGGAGGCGTATTACATGGTCTACGATATTTCCTGCTGTTATATCACCGGCGCTCCGAAGGTATTTTTGATCACCGGTTGTTGCGAATGTTTCCGGCTTCAGCATAAAAGGATGAAATTTTATGGGAATGCCGGAACATGCGATAATTTCCGCAATAATACTTGCCAAGCCACCCGGTCCGTGCTCTTCGACAGTAACAACGAACTTTGTCTTTTGACATAAGGAAATGAGAAATATCTCATCAAGTGGTTTTAGTGTGTGCATGCTGGCAACGGAAACACTCCATCCCTTTTTAGTCAGTTCATCCGCCGCCGTCACGACATCGTTCAGAATGCCGCCGGTGGATAATATCGTTACATCTCTTCCTTCCCGGATTGTAATTGGTTTTCCTATGGCAAAATGCGGGGTAATCCGGTGCTGGACAGGTTCCCCTCCTTTACCCAGCCTTAAGTAACAAGGTCCTTGCATTGTAACTGCCGCTTGCATGGCGAGGCGCACTTCGATCGGATCACCGGGAGCGAGAACGGTAATATTGGGTAAAACTCTCATAATTGCGAGGTCTTCTGTTGCATGGTGACTGTAGCCCGCGGTTCCGTAAGCAACACCACCGCCTACAGAAACTATCTTTACGTTGAGGTTGTGATAGCAAATGTCATTACGTATCTGTTCCAGACAGCGCAGAATCGGAAAATTGGCGATGGAGTAGGTAAAGACAATCTTTCCGCTTAAGGCCAGACCTGTGGAGACTCCTGTCATGTTTTGTTCCGCAATACCAGCGTTGATAAATCTTTCCGGGAAGGAATTGGCGAAAGGTTCCAGTACGGAATAACCAAGGTCTCCTGTGAGGAGCCATATTCTCTTATCTTGCAGTGCGATCTTACAGAGTGACTCTATAAATGCCATTCTCATGGTGTACCTTCAATCTCAGAGATGGCTATGGCGAGCTGGTCGCCGTCTGGTGATCGGTAATGCCATGCGAGTTGATCTTCCATGTACTTCACCCCCTTACCCTTAACTGTATGTGCAATGATAACAGAGGGTGTCCCTTCAGAAAAGGGTACGGTAGCAAGTACATTTTTAATTTCGGCATGATTGTGCCCGTCTATTTCCTTAACCGACCAGCGAAATGCCTGCCATTTATCAGAAAAAGGCTGGAGATTTAATATGTCCTTAGTAGCCCCGAAACCTTGGATTGCATTGCAATCGACAATGGCAATAAGATTATCGAGTTTATGCTGGGCGGCAAAGAGAAGGCTTTCCCAATTCGATCCCTCATTCATTTCACCATCACCGAGCAGAACAAATGTGCGATAGCTTTTCCCGTCCTTTTTTCCCGCCAGTGCCAAGCCGCAACCAATGGGCAGACCATGTCCCAGAGAGCCGGTGGATAATTCTACACCCGGCACGCGGTGGTTGGCATGTCCGATCAATTCAGAGCCATTCCGGCAGAAGTTTGTTAGATCATCTTTCGGGAAAAAACCTTTCTCAGCCAGAACTGCATACAGGATTGCCGATGCGTGTCCCTTGCTCAGTATAAACCGGTCACGGTCAGGCCATTCCGGCTGTGACCAGTTCACGTTCAGGATGTTTTCATAGAGTACGGCCAGAATGTCGGCTATACTTAAATTGGAGGCTATATGTGAAGCATGAGCTGTATGAACCATGCGGAGTGCATTTGTGCGGATTATTTTTGCAAGTTGAATGGAAGCATCTTTCTTTGTACTATTCATTCTATGCTCTCTTTATGTAATAAAAATCAGAATCGATTGTTTTGAGAATTTAGTATTTCCCGAATACAGTTACAAATATAAGCGACTTCTTCCTCCCTCAGACATACTCCACTTGGCAAATTAATTGCCTGATCTCCCACAAGTTTGGCTATTGGTTGTGGTGATTGCTTTTTCGGCCATATAGGATACTGGCTGATGGCCGGGAAGACGTTCCTCGTATCAATATTACGCTTTTTAAGTTCGTCGCGTAGTTGATCCCTGCTTATGAGAAGATTCGCATCGAGAAGTATGCTGGACATCCAGTAGATGCTGCGCGTCTCTTCAGGTTCATAACACAGGCTAACACCCGGCACATCTTTCAGGCCCTTCTCATACCAGCGAAAGATGCGTCGCTTAGCTTCAATCAGCTCATCGATGCGTTCAAATTGCCCAAGACCAATTGCCGCCTGGATATTTGACATTTTATATTTCCAACCATTGTCCTGAATCCAAAAGGTGCCAGGTCTACGTCCCTGGTCCCAGAGCGAGTATACCTTCTGATACAGTTTATCATTATTAGTGACCAGCATGCCTCCTTCACCGGCAACCACGAGTTTTGCGCCCTGGAAGCTGAACGCTGCAAAATCGCCGAATGTACCGGTCTTCCGTCCTTTGTATTCCGCTCCGATTGCCGGTGCAGCATCTTCAACAATAAAGAGTCTGTTTTTTTTTGCTATCTCTACGATCGCATCCATCGGTGCAGGATGTCCATAAAGATGTACAGGCATGATAGCTTTTGTGCGTGGTGTGATGCATGCCTGTATGGAAGCAGGACTAATGCACCATGTTTGGGGGTCAATGTCTGCGAACACAGGAGTTGCTCCTGTGTAGAGTACGGCATTAGCCGTAGCAACCCAGGTGATGTCAGGTACAATAACCTCGTCGCCCGGTCCAATGCCAAGACCGAGTAGAGACAAGTGAAGACATCCTGTACAACTGGAAAAACACAAGGCATGTTTGACACCCAAGTATTCTGCAAAGCTACTCTCGAATTTTTTGATGTAATCAGCAAAACGATGGTTCCATCCAAATCGCGCTGCATCAAGGGTGTAACTGGCCTCCTTCGCACAGATCGAAGGTCCTGCAGTCAAAATGAGATTTTTGCCGGGATTTCGATTCGGGCGGAAGACCATAGTAGCCAACAACATGTCACGAGCGGATGCTATGTATTGGCTTTTCGAGCTCTGACTTAATGATTTAACACAGTCATCTGATTTATGTAATGATTTATCATCCAGCACAAAACCCGCCGACTCATAGAAATCCATGGCCAACTGATCGTTGCGGAAGGTCTGAAGAAATATTTCTTCGGGAAACATTGTCTCCTCGACCCAATTCAGAAGGGCTTTAATGCACAGTGAAATTGTTTCTGTGTAGTTTTCGTTTTTGTTCCAAGCAATGTCGATAACTTTACACCTGCAGATATCAGTAGCCTGATTTAGCAACCCGATGTGCCCGACGGGCCTCCCATAACGATCTAAAATTAGGAAGATAATTTTATCTCTGGCGGCCATTAGTTCAGCAATCCAGTTAATGATACCTTCTGCTGATACCGGAAGACGCTTCGGATAGGCGATATAGTTTTCCCGATGCAATGTTTTTAGTTTGCTGATCAAGACATCATCTGCTTTATGGACAAGGCATAGCGGGATTAAATAACAGGTGGCTTTATCAATCTTTATACTTTTGGCGAATAGATCGTCTAATTTGTCAGTGTTTTTCAAGAAAGCAAATTGTTGCTCAACACTTTTCTTATAAACTCTGATACGTCTCAATATATCGTCTTCGTATTGCCGTCTATCGTTTGTAATCATGATAATAATTTGTCCTGCTTATATACCGTCTTTTTTCTTGAAATTATTACTTTTACCCAGCTTAATATTTACATAGACCTTTTCACCGTCGACTTCATAAAATGCAAAACCCATTGTTCCGAAAGAACGCGCTCTTAACAGGTTAATTATCTCTCTAACTTTCATAGATGATTCCAGATTAACTTTGTCTAAGGCATCGATTTCCTTTTTTTTATGATAAACAGCACGACTGTTGTCCTGTGGTATAGGCACGATTGATTTGTCCAGAATCTTGGGCCATGTTTCAATGAATAAAGCGACGATTTCCTTTTGTAATTTGTCGTATATAGTACCAGCCGTATCGTAAGGGCTCAAGGAGATTTCTTTCTGAGCCCATATAGGGCCGGTGTCCGCCGATTCATCCATTGCATGAAGTGTAACTCCCAGAGGAGAACCATCGATAATACTGTGGACGTGCGGATACCAACCCCTGTTTATCGGCAGTAGTGCCGGATGGAAATTTACGGTTCCCTCCCTTGCAGAATCGAGGAGACTTTTGGGCAGCAGATGCGCCCAATAAACAGAAATAATATAATCGAAATGTATGTTGCTAATTTCCTTAATATGGTCCGGATCTTTTAGTGTGCCGGCTAAAAAAATATTTCGTTGATCCAGCCTAGAGTTGCTGATGATCTCGTTTGCATATTTTTGTTCTTCCGGATCATGTATATACAGCCGCAGAATGGTCTCGCCATGATCGATAAGATACTTGCATATTTCTATTCCGGGTCTGTCATTTGCAAGGAGGATAATTTTTTTGTTCATATTTCTTACCATACTTTCCACGGCGCTTCGCCATTATCCCACATCTGGTTGAGCATTTCGTATTCCCGGTATGTATCCATGCCTATCCAGAACCCTTCATGTCTGAATGCCATCAATTGTTTTTCGAAAGTTAGTTTTTCCATTGGTTCGCGTTCCAAAAAGCAATCGGCATCTGAATCCAGGTAATCAAAAAAACGATGGTTAAATACTAAAAAACCACCGTTAATCCACTCAGCTTGTACTTTTTCCCGGAACTGATTGACCCTATCTTCCTTTGTTAATTCAAGAATTCCAAATCTTGATGGTGGACGTGTTGCCGTGAGAGTTGCCAGTTTGCCATGTTTTCGATGAAAAGCAATGAGATCATTGATGTTTACATTGGTCAAGCCGTCGCCATAAGTTACCATGAAAGTGTCTGTATCAATAAATTTTTCTATACGTTTAATCCGACCGCCTGTCATCGTTTTCAATCCTGTATCCACGAGAGTTATACTAAAATTTTGCTCTGTATGGTTGCTTTGATATGCTAAAGGGTTTTCTTTTCCCAGGTTAATTGTAAAATCATTGCTCATTGCCTCATAATTGAGAAAATAATCTTTTATGACACTGCCTTTATAACCAAGACAAAGGATGAATCGCCTATACCCATAGTGTGCGTAAATTTTCATGATATGCCAGAGTATAGGTTTCCCACCAATATCAACCATTGGTTTTGGTTTATATTCAGTTTCTTCACGTAAGCGTGTTCCCATACCGCCGCACAGAATGACAACGGGAATATTTTCTGTCATGTCCGAGCTCCTTTTTTATGGCAATCTGACTGTATTTTCTAATTTGTTTCAGCGACAGAGAATCCTGCTTTGTTTGTCCGCTATGCCAAGATTTATACCAGTCCACCGTCCAGTTGATTGCAGAATAGCTGTCCAGAATCGGTCGCCATCGTAATTCAAATGCCGCCTTATCAATGCACAGGTGCAAAAGGCGCGCTTCATGAGATGCATTTTTATTGGTATTCCGTGTAGAAATTGTACCTTTTCCCCAGGCAGCGACTATCCATTCGGTAAGTGCCTGAACGGTAATTTGATTGGATGTTTGCGGTCCGAAGTTCCATGCTCCGCTGAATGTGTCCGGATTCTCTAGAAGTCGGGTGGCCAGTAACAAGTAGCCATAGAGAGGGTCAAGAACATGTTGCCAAGGCCGGGTGGCTTGTGGATTTCTGATGACGATGGATTGGTCTGTGGTCAGTGCCCGGACGCAATCGGGAATGATACGGTCTTTTGCCCAATCGCCGCCGCCGATAACATTGCCGGCTCTTGCCGTGGCTAAGCCCAGATGGGGGCCTTGTCCGTTTTTATCAAAGTAAGAGCTGCGGTAGGCATCTGATACAATTTCTGCTGCTCCCTTGCTGGCGCTGTACGGATCATGTCCGCCCAATGGATCGTTTTCACGGTAGCCCCAGACCCACTCATTATTTTCATAGCATTTGTCAGAAGTGATAATTACTGCTGCACGCACGGTAGAACTGTTACGAATCGTTTCCAAAATATTTACCGTGCCGCCGATATTGGTATCGAAGGTTGTTTTGGGATCGCCGTAGGAATCTCGCACTAGTGCCTGGGCCGCCAAATGAAAAACGATGTCCGGTTTCGCAATTGAGAAAGCCTGCTTTACTTTGTTGATGTTACGGATGTCACCTTCAATGTGCCGGATGTAATTGTTAAGACCGATCAATTTAAAATGGGAAGGATCAGTGTCTGCTGGCAGGGCGAGACCGGTGACTGAGGCGCCCAATTCTTTCAGCCACAAAGCGAGCCACGATCCTTTAAAGCCAGTATGTCCGGTCACAAGAACGGATTTTCCCCGGTAAAAATCATCAAATAAATTGATTGGTGCTTCAGTCTTTTGTGTCAACTTCCACACCTCGACGATATAAAATTGTCGACAACGTTCATAGTGTAGTTAATTTGTTCTTTGCCCAGGCCGGGATAGGTTCCCAGAAAGAAAGTGTCATTCATGATGCGCTCAGTGTTGGTAAGGTCACTAATCCGGCGGCACTTGATGTTCCGATAAGCTGGTTGGCGCAATAAGTTGCCGCCAAATAAATTACGTGTTTCAATAAGATTTTTATTCAAATATGCTGTTAGGTCGTTTCTTGAAAAACCGGCTTGTTTATTCCGTACAGTCAGTGGGTAAGCAAACCAGGCAGGATTTGTATTCGGTGTTGCTTCCGGCAAGATGAAATGTTTTTCAAATGACTTAAAACAATCCGACCAGAGATGGAAATTTTCGCGTCTTTTATCGCAAAATAACTCCAATTTATTGAGCTGTTCAATACCTATGGCAGCCTGAAATTCCGTCGCTTTTAAATTGTAGCCAACATGGGAATACACATATTTATGATCATAGCCGAAAGGCAGATCTCCGTAAGATCCTGAAAATCTTTTTGAGCAGCGGTTGTTTTGACCGGGGCCACAGAAACAGTCTCTGCCCCAGTCTTTCAATGACCGGACTATACGCGCCAGCCTGTCATCCGAAGTTAGCACCGCGCCTCCTTCACCCATCGTAATATGATGCGCCGGATAAAAAGAGCAGGTGGCAATATGCCCGAAAGAACCGGTTAAGCGGCCTTTGTATAATGAGCCAAGTGCATCGCAATTATCTTCTATTAAATAGAGATTGTACTTTTGAGCAATGGAGACAACATTATCCAGGTCAAAAGGATTTCCCAGCGAATGAGCGACAAATATGGCGCGTGTCTTCGGACTTAAAGCCTTCAGGAGGTCGTTTGTTTTGATGTTATATCCTGGAATATCCACATCAACGAACACAGGAATAAGACCATTTTGGATAATAGGATTGATTGTAGTTGGAAAACCTGCTGCAACAGTAATCACTTCATCTCCTAGACGCAGCTTTTGGCTGCCGAGAAGATCTGAAGTTAAAGCTGTCAGAGCCAGAAGATTGGCGGAAGATCCTGAATTTACTAAAATTGCATGTTTGACTGTCAAATAATTGGCGAGTTTGGATTCAAAGTTTGTAGTGAATCTTCCTTCTGTTAACCAGAAATCGAGCGCAGCTTCGACCGCCGCCTGCATTTCTTTTTCGTCATAATATCGTCCGGCGTAATGGACAGGGGTTACCCCCTTTATAAAATGACGCTGCGCCGATTTTTCATAATGATATTGATTGACTAACAGTGATATTTTCTTCTTTATAGATTGCAATGTTTTATCACGGTTATCCATGCATTCAATCCTGAACAAAAACTGTCGTAGTTTTCTTTACTCCAAGTGCTTAAATATAACTTATTTCTTAAAGCAATATTGATGCCAGTGATATTTTGTGTGTTTGGCGGTTGCGTGAAGTAAATATTTAAAAACAATTATGTATTGGTTGATGATCGATTATTTTTTTAAATTTCTTTTTAAATTAGACGTGCCTTGTGATTAGACAGATAAGATTAGGGCAATTGGCAATGAAAGTATGTTTTTTGAGTGCTTGGATCTTCAAATTCAACCGACGGTCTGTATCCAAGGGAGAAATGATACAGATTGCATTTGTAAGCTTTCTTAATAAAAAGGGAATCCAAACTTATTCATCTTCCATGGATCATTATTATGAGAGACAAACTTCTCCTAAGTGAAAATTTTAAAAAGCATTTTGTAAATGGTGTTATTATGGCAATTATATCTTCGACTTTTCGAACCGAAAACAAGAATTTATAAGTGTAAAGAACTGTCCCGAGGCAGATATTTATGGCGCAGTCTGCTTCTGGGCCAGCAGGTCAAGTAAACAATACAAGGCATTGTTATGTCATAATATTGACGATTAATTTTGCATTGTAAAATTGAAATATCGAGAAAATCCTTTTCTTGTCTCTGTCTCATCGGCCTTCTGCCTCTTTCGTTCAGGTGAGCATTCTTAAAATAAAAAATATATGCCGTAAAATTAGGTAAATACAGGACGATTGTTTTGCAGTATGTGCAATGCTAAATATGGCTTATGGATTGCTATTACATAAGTAAGAATTTTAGGGAAAAGTGAAAGAGTTGAACGCATACACTGATATCCGGAGGAAGAAAAAGAGGATAACAGAATTCTGTAAATTTAAGGGAGCAGCATGGAACAAAAAAAAAGAATGATAGCTTTGTTTATTTTAATTTTGAACTTAGGAGTGACAACTGTAACTGCATGTGGATTTATGGGATTTAGTGATACGGCAAAATGGAAGGAAGAAGTGCTGCTCCACGACGGCAGGAAGATAGTTGTGGAGAGATGGCAAAAGCATGGCGGGAGACACGAACCAGGGCAACAGCCGGGTATTAAGGATCATTCTATTACATTTACCATACCGGCTACAAAACAGACTATTACCTGGAAAGACGAATACAGCAAAGAAATTGGACATTCCAATTTTGATCTGGTGGCTATGCATGTATCCGATCGGATACCGTATCTTATCACTACTGCAGATGGTTGTCTGGCGTACAATAAGTGGGGTCGTCCGAATCCGCCTTACGTTATATTTAAATACGAAGGCAATGTATGGAAGCGTATTTATTTGCAGGAGTTGCCGATAGAGTTTAAAAATATCAATTTGGTTATTAACGCAATGGCTCATGAAGAAGAACTAGTTAATATGGGGCTGGCATCCGCAGAAAAAGTAAAGGAACTCAATAGCAGCCTGACGCAAGCTGAATACAAAACCATCGTCCGGACGCAACTCAACCCTGGGGCATTGGGAGTGAGTTGTCCCGATTGGGGCTCATCTCGCTGGACAAGTCCCAAAGCACCATCACAGAATTCTCCTAAAAGAAAAGGGATGGAAAAACAATAAATATATGTGTGGAGAGCAAATTTACAAAATTTAAAAGGGAAGAATAAAGATGGCTACCCAATTTGAAATTAATTATTCAATAATGGCGGGGCGTGCATATGAAACAAATAGAAATCAAAATAATTGGTTTCCTGTGCCGGATGGCTGGACCGAATTTTTCCATGTACCTAATGATACATATCCAACATCCAGTGGTTTCGAAGCCGTATCTTTCACCAACGGCAGCGAAATCGTCATTTCGTTTGCAGGTACAGACTTTAAAAGTACAGACGATATAGCAACCGACATTGGTTTGGCTATGGGATGGGGATCAACGCAGTTGCTGCAGGCGGCTGCGTATTACATGGAAGTTAAAGCCGCTAATCGCGGCGCGGAAATAACTTTTACAGGACATTCTCTTGGTGGCGGATTAGCTGCTCTGATGGGTCTATTTTTTAATAAAAAAGCACTGACTTTTGATCAGGCGCCTTTTTTTGCCTCTGCAACAGAGAGAATAAGAGATGGTATCAAAAGCTATTTGCTTAGTTTAAAAGACCAGTATGGACAGTCTCTGTACACTTTGGGAAATATTCAAGCCATAGCACCGGAGTTTCTCAGCTTTGCAGACAGCTCGCGTGACGCACGCGCAGGTAACATCAGAGGGTATTACGTACAGGGTGAGGCACTTACAAACTATCCTTATAACGGGTTTCTAAGAATTGGCAGCCAGGTTTCATTAACGCATGGCCCGACCGATACGAAGCCTTGGGATCTTCACTCCCAGGCATTACTGACTGCGTTCGTGCTGAACGACGACTTTCGTCTGGTCACTAATAAACTGACAGATTTGCTGGAAATGATTTTTGATAAAAAACTTTATTCAAAACCGACGAACAAAGGAGATGAAAATTTCCTTGACCGCCTGGTTCGCCATCAGGTCGGTAATGCACCTGGTGTAACCAAAGCTGACAACATGCTTACCCGTTTTACCGACGACCTGAAGAAGATTGCCCAGGAAGGCGGCCTGACAATGTCTAACAGTAACTTATCTGATGCGCTGACGGTCTTTGCCATGCAAATGTACTACGATAAGGATAATCCAAATTCCACAAATAAGGACAAAGCGCTTTTCGACAATACCGTTGTTACCGGCGGCCTTCATTTTGATCGCAGCGATGTGGCGGCAAATTTGAGCGCTGCATTAGGTTATAAGCTATATTTCCAAAAATATTTAAGCACACTGCCTGGTAATGAAACAGGAGTTATAAACAGGCAAATATCCGAACTTCTTGACTGGTATATCCAGGCCGGTAGCAGCTTCATGACGGCGACAGCAGGCACCCGGCGAGCCTTCATGCTGGGAGGAAACAATGGAGATAATTTGACGGGTAGCTCGTCGGAAGATCTTTTATATGGTGGTGCCGGGACTGATATGCTTGCAAGTGGCGCAGGTGCAGATACCCTGATTGGTGGTACAGGGAATGATGTGCTAAATGGAGGCCTTGGTCATGACATTTACGAATATACTATTGGTGATGGCAATGATCTTATCATAGATGAAGATAAAGATGGTGAGCTTGTTGTCCACAACAGTGTCATCAGCAAGAAAATAATTGCACTCGGTAATTTATATAAAAACGGAACAGACGAATGGAAACCCCAAAACAATAGTAATATAAAAATTGTTGGAAATATACTTTACCTTCCCGATGGTAACACGATTGAATTTGGGACTTCGTTGCAATCCGGCGATTTTGGCATAAACCTGATCGATATACCAGATGATCCGACAGCGGCAAATCCAGTATACCTGGATGTAGTCGATAATGAACATGTAAATCATCAGAAAACGCCAGATTACGGCACCACGGCAAATGACATGATAGTCGGCGGCGCGGGCAACGACTGGGTGGCAAATTTAAGTTACACCGGACAATATGGAGGAGACGACTGGATAATAGGCGGAGTGGGCAATGACATCCTTAATTCGGCGTCACCGAGTGGAAACGACATCCTGGAAGGTGATGTAGGCATCGATGTACTATTCGGCAACACGGGCAGCAATAAACTATATTGCGCTGGCGCCGGTGAAATGGAACAACTCATAACCGCGGGAGAAACAGCACTGAGCATGAACAATACAGGTGATATAGCCTCTGGGGGAGAAGGTGATGACTTTATTTATGGTTCAAATGCCAAAGATGGGCTTTTCGGCGGTCTGGGTAATGATCTGATAGTTGGTGGCGGCGGTGATGACTTCATCTATAGCGATGCCCATGTCTATGGGGTTAATGTAGAGCAATCTCAAACTGTTCGTTTAGAGGATAACTATGCTGGTTTTGTGGATTGGTCTTACACAGTGCAAGGCGATGCCGGCGGCACCTTTGTAACAGCGTTGCACAACATCTATGTCGATCAGAATAGCTACGATAATGTCGGCGATGACGTAATTTTTGCAGGAACAGGCAACGACTATGTTGATGGAGGCTATGGCGATGATGAAATATATGGTGGAGCCGACAATGATATAATATTCGGATCAGCCGGAAATGACTTCATCGATGGTGGAACTGGAGAAGATATACTTATAGGAGATGACGAAGTTGTTTCAGGTAACGACTACATCGACGGTGGCGACGGCGATGATTATATCGAAGGGCAAAGGGGTTCAGACGAACTCTTTGGCGGTAGCGGTGATGACGCCATTTTCGGTAATGAAGACGATGACTATCTGGATGGAGAGGCAGGAAACGACACACTATACGGTAATTCCGGCAATGATGAGTTATTTGGTGGCGACGGCCTCGATAGGATCTATGGTGACGAAGGTGATGATTACATAGATGGTGAAGCCGGTGCTAACTCTCTTTATGGTGGTGCGGGAAATGATGTTGTTTTCGGAGGCAATGATAATGATCTTATCGAAGGTGATAGCAGCGATG